>Ga0209702_10000391_pt1 | contig 90431 bp, 55 predicted proteins | sample FRY01_FD_187210 | JGI IMG/M metagenome (GOLD analysis project Ga0209702, IMG submission 187210) | Freshwater microbial communities from Lake Fryxell liftoff mats and glacier meltwater in Antarctica - FRY-01 (SPAdes) (version 2) | ecosystem: Environmental > Aquatic > Freshwater > Ice > Glacier... | reverse complement strand
GGCTGAATCGTTAACTCGTTGGCAGAATTTAGAAAACTTTGAAGATAGCGCACTGGATTGGCTCGATGCATCGAAGTTAGATGCGCAGAAATTGCGCAATTATATTCAACGCTTAAAAAGGCCCGATATTGCAAACCTAACCATCCTCTTAGAGCAAGATTTCAAGAATCCGAATCCAGTACCCTTTGGTGCTTATCCAATCCATCTTCAGTTGACTTTAATTCAGTTGGAAGAAATGCAGAAAGCTAGGCCAGAGTTATTAAATCAAAGCGCGTTTGTGAATAACTGGATCAGTCATCTGCAACCCGGGGGCGATTCTGATTGGAAGAGAAACCCAAAAGAGGCAGAGAAGTATTTAGACCGATTGCATAACTTTGTAACAACCTTAGCGCCTGTTCATAATTCCTTAAAGGCGCATATTTTGTACCATCGACTGGCGCTAGACCGAGCAAGGGGGATATACAATCACGACCGATTTATGTTGTATTTGAGTCTGCCCCGTCAGCAAGCGTATATGGCCAAGGTGATGCTGGAAAAAGAGGAGAACAACAGATTTCCAGCGCAACTAGGGTCAGATTTTTCTGCATACACCTTGTTACCAAGAATCGATTTTGATGAACCATTGGTCCGAAGTTATTTAAAACATTTTTTTCTAGATATGAATTCTGCAAAAGAATTTGAGCCCTACATTAATGATATCTATTTAAGACATTTATTTGCGGAAACTAAAATAGAAAACGGCTTAGGCGATGTAGAGCAATGGGCGTCGCAGTTACCGCCCGAGAAATTCAAAGAGATTCGAGAACGAATCGATATCGAGTTTTCGTATGCAAGCAAGACCGATTATGCAGCGGATGAACCAGTAGCCTTAGACTTGCACATAAAAAATGTGCCTTCTCTTTTGGTGAAGGTGTTTGAAATCAACACCTTAAACTTTTATAAAACGCAACTTCAAGAAATAGAAACCAACATCAACCTAGATGGTTTGGTGGCCAATTCGGAAAAGACAACAGTGTTTAATGAGGGACCGTTTAAAAGGGTGACGAAGCGCTTTGAATTTCCCGAACTTAATAAAAAAGGCGTCTACATCATCGACTTTATCGGTGCGGGAAAAAGTAGCAGGGCCCTTATTCATAAGGGTAAACTCCGAACTTTAAGCACCACCGGGCCTAATGGCCAAGTTCTTACCATTCTTGATGAAACTAAAAAAGTGATCAAGGATGCAGTGGTTTGGCTAGGTGGCCAAGAGTATAAAGCAGAAAAAGACGGAACCATTACCCTGCCATATAGCAATGGTCCGGGGAACCGTGCAGTAGTTATTTCTCATCAAGGTTTTTCTTCATTAGACCGTATTAATCACCTCGCTGAATCTTACGAATTGCAAGCCGGATTTCACATCGACCGAGAATCCATGCTTTCGTTAAAGACAACTCAGATGGTGATTCGCCCTTCGTTGCGATTAAACGGCTTCCCCGTTTCAATCAAGATGCTTGAAGAGGTAAGGTTGCTGATAACCTCGACCGATTTATCGGGAATTGCAAGCACCGCAGAAGTTGCAGATTTTAAGCTGTTTGAAGATCGAGAATCATTTCACGAAATTCGAGTTCCTGCAAGGTTATCTAATTTAAATGTAACCCTTGCCGCTAAGGTTAAAAACCTGAGTTTGGGAAAATCAGTTGACCTTTCTGCATCACACGGCATCCAAATTAATCAAATCGATCGATCCCAGAAAATTGAAGACCTTCATTTTGCAAAGTTTGGAAACGATTATGTGATTGAATTGTTAGGCCGTACTGGCGAATCAAAAATTGATCGCTCGGTAAATGTGTCTATTAAACATCGAGATTTTAAAACACCAATCCAGTTTTCGTTGAAGTCTGATAAACAGGGAAGAATCAACCTTGGGCCCTTGCTGGATATATTTTCAGTGACCGCAACGGGGCCTGAAGCGACCAGCCATAATTGGATTTTAAATTCAGACAACCATACCTTTAGGCAACTGATTCATAGTAAGCAGGGAGAAACAATTTCAGTTCCGCATATGGGAACTGGGGTCACGGTGCAGCGGTTTGATTATGCTTTATTTGAATTATCTGGAAGCACCAATCGAAAAGATCTTTTTGCATCTTTATCGATCAAAGAAGGAATGCTAGAAATCAGCGGATTGGTGGCAGGGGATTATGATTTATGGCTTAAAAAAACGGGTGAAAAAATTCGTATCCGAGTGGTAGAAGGGGTGATTGAATCTGGATTTGTGTTAGGAAATGTAAGGCAACTAAGGTTGCCCGAACTTAACCCTGCACAAATTCAAAGCGTAGAAACGAATGAAAAAGAAATGGTGATAAAGTTAAATAGTTATTCAAAGGTATCGAGGTTGCACTTGTATGCAACACGGTATCAACCTGAGTTTTCAGCGTACCAAAACCTAGGAAAAATTCGTGAACCAGGCCTTGATGGAATTATTCCGGGGTATTCGGAATCTGTCTACCTTGCGGGTAGAAATATAGGGGATGAGTACCGCTATGTATTAGATAGAAAAGGTCAGAAAAAACACCCAGGAAATATGCTCGAAAGGCCTATGCTTTTACTAAACCCTTGGGCGATTCGCTCGACCCAAACAGGCGAACAAGCTGCGGTTGGTGGCGAAGAATTCGATAGGCAAAGTAAAGGCGAGGGAAGTGGCACTGTTCCTCCTGTCCCTAATATTCTTGCAGTAGAACGCAGGGCGGTCCCTAATTTAGGCGGCCTTGCAAACCTAGATTTCCTTGCTGATGCTTCTAGCGTACTGTTAAATCTTATTCCTGATAAAGATGGCCTCATTAAAATCCCAAGGAAGGCTTTGGGAGCTCATTCGATGATTCACCTAGTCGCTGTCGATCCAGTGGGTACCACCACCAGGTCGGTTTATCTTGCTGAGCAACCAGCAAGTTATTTAGATTTAAGGCTAAGAAATGGCCTTGATCCTCAAAAACATTTTACCCAGCAGAAACAAGTTTCAGTCCTCGCTGCTGGGCAAGTTATTAAAATTGAAGACCTCGCTGGTAGTCGTTTTGAAACTTATGACACCCTAGGGAAAGTCTATAACCTTTACTCTACTCTTTCAAAAGATGTAAGCCTTCAAGAATTTTCGTTTCTGACCACTTGGTTTAAACTAAAGTTAGATGAAAAGAAAAAACTGTATTCGAAATACTCGTGCCATGAATTGAACTTCTTTCTTTTCAAAAAAGATAACGCCTTTTTTAAAGAAGTGGTGTTCCCTTATCTTGCCAATAAGAAGGATAAAACCTTTATGGATCAATGGTTCTTGCAGATGCCCATGGATCTGTTTTTAGAACCTTGGCATTATGAACGGCTTAATATGGTGGAAAGGGTTTTACTCGCTCAGAGAATTAAAGATCAAGAGTTGAAAACTCGCAGGCATTTGGATGATATGTTTAGAATACTACCCCCTAATTTAGAACGGCTAATAATGTTATTTGATACTTCGATTAAGGTAGATGATTTATCGGATCGAGATCAATTGGGAGTAGCAGCGCAGAAGTCAAAGCTAGATTTAGGGCGAGAACTAGGCGAGAAAAAAGCAGGTGCATTTAAGAATCAAGATATGGGGGGCCAAGGGTTTGCAGGTGGCGTTGGTGGTGGTAACCTTGGTGGAATCGGAGGGCCAACCCCTGGTGTTGCTACGCCTCTAAGATATGGCGCTGCTGCCAAAAAGTTAGAGGATGTTAACAAGCTTGCGGATGCCAAGGAAATTGCTAATTCCTTGCGCATTAAAGATGGTGAAGGTAGAGATCCCAAAGGTGATTCGGAGCGACAACGCACAGGAAAGGACCAATTGAATGCGATGGATAAACTCTCAAAGTCTGAACCAGAGTCGCTTATGTATCGTAAGCGGGTTCTTGAATCTTCCCTTAAGCAGTTATTTATGAAAGTCGATCCAACGATGGAGTGGGCGGAAAATAATTATTATCATTTGCCGATACAAGCGCAGGTTGCCAATCTTGTTGGGGTGAATTCTTTCTGGAAAGATTACGCCAACCACGATTTAGAAAAACCATTCTTGAGCAAGTATTTCCCAGAAGCATCGCGCAATTTTACCGAGATGATGTTTGCTCTTTCGGTTCTAGACCTTCCATTTGAATCGAAAAAGCACGAAGTTAGATTCGAAGCAGGAAGTATGGAATTTAAACCTGCAACTTCCGTGATTGCCTTCCACGAAGAAGTTAGGCCAGCAGAGGCACTTAAAGAGCAGATAAACATTCTTGTTAGCCAAAACTTTTATAAACAGGGTGATCGTTATCGCGATGAAAATGGCGAAAAGTTTGACAAATTTATCACTTCTGAATTCGTTGTTCATACCGTTTATGGCTGTCAGGTTGTAGTCACTAACCCCACCTCTGCAAAGCAAAAGTTAACCGTGCTATTGCAACTTCCAGTCGGGTCGATTGCCTTAGCCAACGGTCAATTTACCAGTTCGGTCTTGGTAAACCTGGAACCCTACCGCACCCAGACGATTGATTATTTCTTTTACTTCCCGATGGCAGGAAAGTTTAATCATTTTCCCGTTCATATTGCAAAGAATGAAAAGTATGTAGCATCTTCAAAACCCTTTATTTTTGATGTGGTTGCAAAGCCAAGTAAGTTAGATACCAGTTCTTGGGATTATGTTTCGCAACAAGGAAGCAATGAAGAAGTATTGGCATTTTTAGAGCGGGAAAATGTTCGCTCGCTGAACCTTACGAAAATAGCATTTCGACTTCGAGACAAAAAGTTTCTTGAATCAGTTCTTAATCTTTTAGAAGCTAGGCATTTATTTAACCAAGAACTTTGGGCCTATGGCATCTATCACGATAATGTCAAAGCTACAAGGCAATTTCTCTTGCATTCAGAGCGAATCATTGCTGAGTGTGGTGGGCCGATTGATTCTAAAATTCTTACTTATAACCCACTAAATAATGGCAGTTATGAATTCTTGGAATATAAACCTCTGGTCAATGCCCGTGCCCATTCGCTTGGTCAGGCTAGGCAAATTGTCAACGATAGGCTTCTTCAGCAGTACCAAGCCTCTTTAAAACTTCTTTCCTACCAGCCTAGGTTAAACGATACCGATGCCCTTGCAATTACTTATTACCTGCTTTTGCAAGATAGAGTGGATGAAGCGTTGGCTTATTTTAACCAAGTTGATGCAAAGAAAATAGCTACGCCAATGCAGTACGATTACTGTAGAGCTTATCTTGATTTTTATAGTGAAGAATATGGCAGGCCTCGAACCCTGGCGCAAAAGTATATCGATCATCCTGTAGACAAATGGAAAAATACTTTCGCAACTATAATAAGCCAACTTGATGAAGCGGAAGGGAAAAATGCAAAGGTAAACGACCCCGAAAGCAAAGAGCAAAAACAGGCCTTGCTTGCAGCTTCTGAATCTAGCTTCGATTTTAATATTGATAGCCAAAAAATTAATCTAAGTTGGCAAAATCTTAGCGCGGTTACCATTAATTATTACCTGATGGATGTTGAACTTTTATTTAGTCGAAACCCGTTTGTCCAACAGTCGGGTAATCAGTTTGCATTTATTAAGCCTAATAAAACGCAATTGCTGGAACTTGGCAAAGGGCAGAGCAAATTGGCTATTAACTTACCCGCAGAGTATCTTCGCAAAAATGTGCTTGTAGAAATCTCCGCAAATGGAAAAAGCACTTCTCTCCCTTATTACGCCAATGCGATGACTGTGCAAGTTATCGAGAATTATGGTCAGATAAAGGTGTTGGATAGTGCAACCTCGAAGCCCCTTGCGAAGGTTTATGTCAAAGTGTATTCGCGAACCAAGCAGGGTGTAAAATTCCATAAGGATGGCTACACCGATGTAAGGGGTCGCTTTGATTATGCTTCGGTGAGTACGCCCGAAAATTCGCCTATCGAGAAGTTTTCGGTGTTAATTCTAAGTGAGCAAAATGGCGCAATGATTCGTGAAGCGAACCCCCCTCAGCAGTAAACACCGGTAACAGAACTGGTGTCAATTGCCGAGGGTGTGATCATTTCGGAATTGCTTAAAAGGGATGTTGGAACAGCATTCGCCATTTGGTGCTATCATTTAAGGCGTTTAATCCTCAAAACTAGCGTTAAAGTTTAAAAAATGGCTACTCAAGTTGCTTTTTAATCTAGTTTTTTGAAAATCTGAATTAAAATGGTTCTTTTGGCAAGATGGATCGTCTGTAAAGGTAGACGAGTATACCCTTTGACCGGAGCTTTTTATGCGAATTAGAATATCCTTGGCTGCGTTTGTTTTGATTCAAGCTTTCTCCCAAGCAGGAGAAATTGGTTTCATCGAAGACTTCAGTTTTTCTAAGGATCGCACCGAGGCCTTGAAAAAGTTAATCCCGGGTACCGAAGATTATTATTACTACAATTCGCTTCATTATCTAAATACCAGCCAGCTTGAAAAAATCGAACCGCTTATCAAACCATGGCTTGAACGGTTCGGGCAAACCCCTAGGCTTAATGAAATTCAAACCCGCAGGGCGCTTTTAACTTATGATGTAGATGCAAAGAAAAGCCTTGACTATCTTCGCAATAACCTAGGCTTGAATTTCAATCATCAAAAAGAAACCGTGGGAGCAATTCCAAATCTGCCCACCTCGTTGGATCAAAAACGAATAGCGCGCGAAACCCTTTTGGCAGAATCTTTGGCCCGCTGGCAGAACCTTGAAAACTTTGAAGACGGTGCACTGGATTGGTTAGATGCATCGAAGCTTGATGCGCAAAAGTTGCGCAATTATTTGCAACGGCTAAGAAGGCCTGATGTTGCGAACTTGCCTGCCCTTATTGAGCAAGACTTCAAGAACCCCAACCCAGTGCCTTTTGGGGCCTACCCAATTCATCAGATGCTAACGATGGAGCAACTATCCGAGTTGCAAAAAATCCGCCCTGCACTTTTGAACCAGTCTGCTTTTGTAAATGCATCGATCAGGCATCTGCAACCCGATACAGATTCTGATTGGAAGAGAAACCCTAAGGAAGCAGAAAAGTATTTTGATCGCCTTTGGCAGTTTGTTGCAACCCTTGCACCTGTGCATAATTCCTTAAAGGCCCATGTGCTTTATCATCGGCTTGCCCACGATCGTGCGCAGGGGGTTTATAATCAGGAACGGTTCATCACTTATTTGAATCTTCCCCGCCAGCAGCATTACATGGCTTTAAAGTTATTGGAAAAAGAAGATTCTGTTCGGTTCCCCGCAGCGTTGGGTTCAGATTTTTCAAGCTTCACCCTACTTCCTCAGGTGGGAATGGATGAGCCATTGGTGCGAAGTTTTCTGAAGTACTTTTTCTTGGAAGTGAACTCCCCTAAGCAGTTTGAGCCTTATATCAATGATGTGTACTTACGACATTTGTTTGCGGAAACTAAAATTGAAAACAGTTTGGGCGATGTGGAAGCATGGGCCAATCAACTGCCACCTGAAAAATTCAAGGAATTAAGGGAGCGCATCGATATTGATTTTGGTTACGCCAACAAGACGCAATTTGGTTCTGCGGACCCCGTGGTGCTGGAGTTGAATATCAAGAATGTTCCTTCTCTTTTGGTGAAGGTTTTTGAAATCAACACCTTTAACTTTTACAAAACCCAGCTTAGTGAAATTGAGACCAACATCAACCTAGATGGGTTGGTTGCAAATTCTGAAAAGACTTACACTTTTAATGATGGCCCTTTTCGCAGAATTTCCAAGCGTTTTGAATTTAACGAGATGAACAAAAATGGCGTGTATGTGGTGGATTTTATTGGTTCGGGTAAAAGCAGCAGGGCCCTTATTCACAAGGGAAAACTTCGGGCGCTTAGTACTGCTGGGCCCGATGGTCAATTTCTTAACATCATCGATGAAAATAAACAAGTAATCAAGGATGCAACGGTTTGGCTCGGTGGCCAAGAATACAAGGCTGATAAGGATGGCTCCATCACTATTCCGTTTAGTGCTTCACCTGGCCAAAGGCCCATCGTGATTTCGAATTTAGGATTTTCCTCTTTAGATTCAATCAATCACCTGCCCGAAGCTTATCAATTGCAGGCCGGGATTCATGTTGATAGAGAATCAATGCTTTCCTTGAAAACTGCACAAGTTGTAGTTCGACCCTCCTTAAAGTTGAATGGCGTTCCTGTTTCGATCAAGATGTTGGAGGATGTGCGGTTGCTAATTACCTCGACGGATCTTTCTGGAATAGCAAGCACGGTTGAAGTGGCTGATTTCAAATTGTTTGAAGATCGTGAATCGGTGCATGAAATCAGGGTGCCTGCAAGATTGTCTAACCTTAACATCACCCTTGCAGCCAAGGTTAAGAATCTTAGCCTTGCAAAGACTGTGGATCTTTCAGCGATGCATTTGGTGCAAATCAACCAGATCGAGCGTTCTGAAAAAATCGAAGATCTGCACTTTGCAAAGTTTGGTAATGATTATGTTATTGAGTTGTTGGGTCGTTCGGGTGAAGCACGGATGGACCGATCTGTTTCGTTGGTGATCAAGCATCGGGATTTTAAAAATCCAATTCAGGTAGCATTAAAAACAGATAATCTTGGGCGCATCAATCTTGGGCCCCTTGTTGATATTCAAAATGTTTCTGCAACCGGCCCAGAAGGCACCTCTCATAATTGGGTGCTAAATTCTGATCATCATACTTACAAGCAGCTAATCCATGCGCGCTTGGGCGAAACGATCGCCCTTCCCCACATGGGTACAGGGGTTACTGTTCTGCGTAGCGATTATGCGTTGTTTGCGATGGTGGGTGGCGTTATCCGAACCGATGTATTTGCAGTGCTTTCCATCAAGGATGGAATGTTAGAAATCAAGGGCGCAGAAGCTGGTGATTACGATTTATATGTAAAAAGAGCCGGTGAGAAAATCCGAATCAGGATTGTTGCTGGCGTTGTGGAAGCGGGATTTGTGCTAGGCAATATTAGGTACATGCGACTTCCCTTACTTAAGCCAGTTCAAATCCAAAGTGTTACCACCGATGAAAAAGGAATGGTGATCCGCTTGAAGGATTCATCTGCGGTTGCAAGGGTTCACATTTATGCAACCCGCTACCACCCAGAGTTTTCTGCTTATCACGATTTAGGGAAAATCCGCGATGCAGAACTTGATGGCATTATTCCTGGCTACTCCGAGTCGGTCTACCTTTCAGGCCGCAATATTGGGGATGAATACCGATATGTGCTTGATCGCAAGGGGCAGAAAAAATACCCAGGCAACATGCTGGAAAGGCCCATGCTTCTTTTAAACCCTTGGGTTATCCGCTCTACCCAAACAGGCGAACAGGCTGCAGTTGGTGGCGAAGAATTTCTACGCAAAAGTAAGGGGGAAGCAGGTGCAGCGATGCCCCCTCCTGGTGCCCCAGTAGTGGATTCAAGAGGCGTTAGTGCTGCGGGGGGCTTTGCGAATTTAGATTATCTCGCAGATTCTTCAGGTGTTCTATTAAATCTTATTCCAGACAAGGATGGGGTGATCAAAATCCCAAGGAAAGACCTTGGAAAACACGCAATGATAAATGTGGTTGCGGTCGACCCTGTTAGCACCACGGCGCGCTTTGTTTCCCTGCCTGAGCAGGCCGCGGGTTTCCTCGATTTAAGTTTCAGCAAGGGCCTCGACCCTGCAAAACATTTCACCCAGCAGAAACAAGTTTCGGTTTTAAATGCCGATGCCAACTTCAAAATTGAAGATCTTTCGGGCAGCAGATTTGAAGCTTATGATACGCTAGGCAAAGTTTATAGCCTATACGCTACGCTTTCGAAAAACGAGAATCTTAAGGAGTTTTCCTTTGTAACAACTTGGCCCAAGCTCAAGATCGAAGAAAAGAGAAAGCTTTATTCCAAGTATTCCAGCCACGAATTGAATTTCTTTATTTATAAAAAAGATGCAGCCTTCTTTAAAGAGGTTGTTTTGCCCTACCTTGCAAACAAAAAAGATAAGACTTTTATGGATCTTTGGTTGTTGCAATCGCCATTGGATTCATTTCTTGAAGCCTGGAATTACGATCGGCTGAATGTGGTGGAAAGAGTTTTGCTGGCTCAAAGAATCAAAGAGCAAGGAATAATAACCCAGCGTCATCTTGATGATATGTTGAAGCTTATACCACCAAACCTAGAGCAATTAGTGATGCTGTTTGATACCTCGATCAAGGTGGATGATTTGTCGGGTCGAGATCAGTTTGGCGTTAACGCCCAGATGGAAAAGCAGAATTTAAGGCCGGAACTTAAGCGCGCAGAGCAGGCAGAGGGCATGGGCGCCTTCAAAGGTAATGGTATACCTGCGCCTGGTATGGCAGGTGGTGGCGCGCTAGATGGCACCGCCATTTCCAACAAATCCAAAGCCGCCCCTGCCGCAACCGCTGCACCCATGGATGCTTCTAAGAAACAAATGGCGGGAAAAGATGGCAGAAGTTCTGGTAAGGAAAACGAAAATTTAATGGAACTTCGGGATCGAGAAGGCGCAGAAAAAGATATGATTATGGATAGAGCCAAGGATGAAAGTTCCTTCCACCGCAGTAGGGCCCTTTCTTCCACTTTAAAGCTGCTATATCTGAAAATCGACCCCACAATGGAATGGGCCGAAAATAATTATTATCACCTTCCCATTCAATCTCAAATAGCGAGCTTGGTGAATGTTACTTCTTTCTGGAAGGATTACGCATCCTTCGATGTTTCGAAACCTTTCTTGAGTAAACATTTTCCTGAAGCTTCACGCAATTTTACTGAAATGATGTTTGCTCTTTCCGTACTTGATCTTCCCTTTGAATCGAAGAAAGCAGAAGTCAAGTTTGCTGGTGGTAGTATGGAGTTTAAACCTGCAGGCCCTGTTATCGTATTCCATGAAGAAGTTCGGCCTGCAGAACCTCTTAAAGATCAAATTAACATTCTTGTAAGCCAGAACTTTTATAAGCAAGGCGATCGCTTCCGTGAAGAGAATGGCGAAAAACTTGATAAGTTCATCTCGGGTGAATTTGTGGTTCATACCGTTTATGGTTGTCAGGTGGTGGTTACCAATCCCACTTCCTCGAGGCAAAAACTTACGGTGTTATTACAGTTGCCCGTGGGTTCGATTGCGCTAAACAACGGCCAGTTTACCAGCTCGATACTTGTGAATTTAGAACCCTACCGAACCCAGACGATTGATTACTTCTTTTACTTTCCTGTGCCCGGGAAATTTAAACACTTTCCTGTTCATGTTGCTAAGAATGAGAAATTTGTTGCATCATCTAAACCCTTTATGTTTGATGTTTTTGCAAAGCCCAGCAAGCTTGATATCTCTTCGTGGGATTATGTTTCACAGCAAGGCAGCAATCAAGAAGTGCTTGATTTTCTAGAGCGGGAAAATGTTCGCTCGCTTAATCTTTTGAAGATCGCTTTCAGGATGAAAGATAAAACATTTTTCGCAAGTGTCATCAAACTTTTGCAAGACAGGCATTTGTATAATAATGAACTTTGGGCCTATGGCGTGTTGCACGATGATGTTAATGCGATCAGGCAGTATCTTTTGAACTCTGGAAAAATTATTGCAGACTGTGGCGGACCCATCGATTGCAAGATTCTTAATTACAACCCAGTTGCTTTTGGGCAATATGAACATCTGGAATACAAACCTTTAGTCAACGCTCGTGCTCATTCCTTAGGGCAGGCAAGACAGATCGTCAACGATAGATTGCTCGAGCAATACCAGCGATTTCTTAAAACCCTTTCTTATCGCACCAAGCTTAACGATGCTGATTTGTTGGCTGCAACCTATTACCTGTTGCTGCAAGATAGGGTTGAAGAGGCGTTGGCTTATTTCGGTCAGGTTGATCCTGCGAAAATCGCAACATCGATGCAATACGATTACTGCAGGGCGTATCTTGATTTTTATACCCAAGAATACCCTAGGGCCCGCACTATCGCCCTTAAGTACACCAACCACCCTGTGGATCGTTGGAAAAACACTTTTACCACAATTCTGAATCAGCTTGATGAAGCTGAAGGCAAAGATGCCAAGGTTGTTGATCCTGAAAGCAAAGAGCAAAAACAGGCCCAACTTGCTGCGAGTGAAGCGAGCTTTGATTTCAACATCGATGCTAAAAAAATCAATCTGAACTATCAGAACCTAAGTTCTGTAAAAGTGAATTACTACCTCATGGATGTAGAACTTTTATTCAGTAGAAATCCCTTTGTGCAGCAATCTGGTAATCAATTTTCGTTTATCAAACCAAATGCCTCCCAAGCTTTGGAACTGATTAAGGGGCAAACCAAGATTTCTTTCCAACTACCTGAGGCATATGTAAAAAAGAATGTGCTTGTGGAAATATCCGCAGGCGCTAAAACGATTTCTCTTCCTTATTACGCCAATGCCATGTCGGTGCAGGTAATCGAAACTTATGGGCAGGTTAAAGTGGTGGATGTGGCAACTTCCAAGCCCCTTTCGAAAGTCTATGTGAAGGTTTATTCGAGGACTGCTCAGGGGGTGAAATTTCACAAAGATGGTTATACGGATGTGCGTGGCAGATTTGATTATGCAACGGTTAGCACACCTGAGAAATCACCGATCGAGAAGTTTTCGATATTGATTTTGAGTGAGGAAAACGGCGCAATGATACGGGAAGCGAGCCCACCGCAGCAATAAGAAATTAAGGTTTGGGTAAGCGGGCTAAGATGATTATTTTTTAGTAGCGAAGTTTGTCTGGCATGAAGGGGTTGTTGTATCTCATGACCTTTAATTTCCCTGCTATTTCATAAGCTTCGGGAGTGGGTTTGATTTTTTCGATAAGCTTTGCCTTACAGAAACCATCGCTAAAGAGGTGGGCGAACCGAATATTCCAACACTTGCGACCATGCCTTCTGTGGTATCAAGAACTGCAGCATTTCCCTGCGATCCTGTTTTGCCAAGAGTAGTTTCCTGATAAAAAAAAGCCATGGATGATTCGGCGAACTTGCCATTTTTTCTCTGCCATGTCCATTTCAATATTGTTTTTCTTGATGTAATGGAAAAGGGTGAAGAAATTGTTAACTTTTGCCATTCTGTAGATGGGGAGTTTTTTAATTTCGACAACGCCAATCGGAGTGGGTGCGGGGAAACCAGCAGGAACAGGGGCTTCAGCTTTAAGCTTGAAAGTAAGAATCATGATTGGTGCAAGCAGACTGGTGCGAAGGGTATCCGCTTGCTTTGCAACATCTTGCATTTTAGAAGGGGCCAATGCAGCTTTAGAAAGGATATCCCACACCATGAAGTTTTCTTTCATGAAACGGTGATTTTCTCGGAGGCAGCCCGGAGCGAATCGAGCCGTTGTTTAGGGTCTTTAATTTTATTGGCTTCATCAATTGCGATGCGAAGGTTTTCAAAAGCAATTACAGGGTAACTAATAAACATGTGGATAAGCATAGTGATAGAAAGATAAACAAAGCTAAAAAGTCGTTTGATGATTCACCATAGAATAGAGTAATAAATATATATTCAAATAATTGAAAGTGAACTTTACTAATGTCATTATATAGGAATTGAAAGGATTGAAAGTTAGTGCTGTTGCTGTTTTTTTAGCAATAGTTCAAGAGCATGGTGGCTGCTTGTAATATCTGCGTGAGGAAGAAATCTAGCACCAAAAACAAGAAAAATAAGAGTCCATAGAGCGATTGCTTCCCTTAGCCTAACTTTAAAGATTTCCGATTTTGTAATTTTGACACCACAAAAAAGCTTGAAGTAAACCATAAGTAACGCAATAGAAAGAAGAGCTTCAGAAAAGACACAAACCATACCAAAATAAGGGGAATATGGGATTACTTCATCTGCAAGGATTTCGAAACTAATAAAGGCAGAAGTTCCCGGAAATCCAACGCAGCCAAGTCCACATAAAAGGAAAGCAATTCCAAGGAGCGGAGTTGTTTCATAAAAACCGTGGTTTAAAAAAAGTGATAGTCGCCCGTGCCTAGCTTCAAGGGAACGAATAACAATACCAATTCCTGTAAGGCCAATACAGAGTGCGTTTCGAAGAGAGTAAGCAGCAGTAAGTTCTGCAGTTTCATCAGTGCAAATTCCAAGAATAAGCATTGCGGAAAAAGCAAGGATTAGGTAGGCGTAAAAATCACGAAGGTTCTTTTGCACTAGAGTAAGCCCTGAAAAATATATCACGCTTATAATTGCTAACCAAGATAAGTATTCTGCTGCGTGATTTTCGTGAAGCAAGTTATGGTTAAAAAGAAGAAAAATAATGGAGGGCATAGGGAGCATAAAAAGTAGAGAAATCGTGAAGCTGCCTTGGTTCATTAAAGAGCTAACCCAAGCGTGACAGGGAAAAATTCCAGTACGAATGATCACCATTAGAATGATAAGAAAGCTATTGGCTTCAAAGGGAAGCAGGTTGGTAAATAAGACAATAGCGCTGAGCCAGTAGGGGACAAAATGAAATAGGAAGACTCTGGTTTTTTCACCCCTTCGTATAAGATCGAGTAGGGGGATCATTGGTTCAATAAGTAGCAGCGCAAATAACAAATAGGAATTCGTGTTGGAGGTAAACAGGATCACCCAGATTTGGGAAAGTAAAACCAGAATGGCAGGAAAGGGGGTTAGAGCGCCAATGAATTTGGTGCGTGGCGTGCAAAATAAAATTGTGAAGGTAAGGATGGAATTAAGTGCAAGGAGTGGTGCAGAAAAGCTATCAAGTTGAAGATATCCCTGAAATCCAGAGAAAGAAAGGTAGGAAGCGATCAGGCAACAGAGTGTGGAAAAGAAGGAAGAGTTAATGGTGATTTGTCGGATTTTTTCTTGCGACTTGCTTAAAGAAGTAAAAATCACACCTATAAGGCAGATCCCAATACTTGCTTCCAAAAATGGTAGAGTAGTTGCGTTCACTATTTTGTTACTCCGTCTTTGGATGCAGCTTTTTGAGGGCCTGTTAGAAGCATAAGCCAATTCTTTTCAATAATATCTGCTAATTTAAAAATTAAAAGAAATGGCGTGATGATAAATCTTTCAAGCATATCATCCATCCCGCCACGATTTAAAGCAAAACTGTAAATGGCTAAAGAAAGATAATTAGGCATAATCGTGGTTGAATTTTTGTTTAAATCCGTTTTGCCCAGAGAATTTTCCAAGCTTTTATAATATTGAAAAGAGGAAGGTGCCCTTAAAAACTGGTAGGTTCGTAAACTTGCGTGACCAATAATATGAATAAGGGGTAAAATTTCTAAACCAAAGCCAATCTCTGCAACAATCATTCCTACTTGGGTTAGGGTGGCGTAGGCAAGAATGCTTTTAATATCGGTTTGAGCGTTGGCAATGATTCCAGAAAATAAAGTTGTTAGAAGTCCCATAATCACAACAACCCAAGCAAGTGTGGGTGAGAGTTGAATGATGGGATTTAATCGAAGGAGAAGGAAAGCACCAAGGTGAATAGAAAGAGCGCCATAAAAAATTGCACTAGAAGGGGTAGGTCCTTCCATAGCTCGAGGTAACCAGCCGGAGAAAGGGAAAAGAGCAGATTTGCAGGCGGCAGCAATAAAAATTAAAACCCCCGCACCAACAAGAATGGAAGATGATGCTTCGTTGACAAGGCCAGCTTTACCTTGATCAATAATGAGTTTGAAAAAACCTTCGCCAAGAGCGTGATGCAATAAATAACTAGCTCCAAATAAAGCAGTATCAGAAATACGGTAGACAATCCAGAGATGCAAACCATTGCGGGTGGGCATGATGCGTTCGTGATAAAAAGCAACCAGAAGAGCGGAGGATAGCCCCACCATTTCCCAGCCAACAAATAAAGCCTCGATAGTACCCGCAAGGGAAGCAATGACAATGCCTGTAACAAAGATGGAATATAAAACGAAAAAGCGTTGGTAGCCTGGTTCGCGATGCATATAGCGCTGTGAGAAAAAAGCGATAACAAAACAGAGTGAAAGAGCAAGCGTAGCAAAAGAGAGTGATAACCAATCGAAGTAAAATTGAAAATCGAAATGGAAAGATTCAAGATGAAAGGTTGGGAAAGGTTCATATTCGAACTTATTAAGTTTGTGGTAAAGAAAAAGAGTGCCTAGGGAAACGATTCCAAAAAGGGCGATAAATACAGAAAGTTGTACGATTAAAGCGATAAATTTTTCAGGCAGTTTGATGTGCAATATGAATGCAAGAACGAAGAAGCAGGCTAATGCAAGTGGGGAGAAAATTGCCATTGCAGCAAAAAAATCGAGAGTAGTTTCCAAACGGCTCATTAGGAATATGCCTTTTCAGTAAATGATTTGGAAACTTGATTACCAGAAATGTGAGGATAGTCTAAGTGTTCTCTTTTTCCTTGATACCAATCAAAAGAAGAAGGAGAAGTTGGGACTTTATTTTCGGAAAGGTGATAGGGAACAAAAGTCTTTCCTTTAAGAATTTGAGCCTTTGCAGATTCGGGATCAAGGATAGCGAGGTTGATCCACCCGTTGTAGCAGAGGTTAGCAAGGGGAGGGCAGCGGTCAAGAATTTTGAGCATAATTTCTGCAGTGGTTTCGATTAGGAATAATAATCGAACGGCTTCGTGAATTTCAACAACTTGCCAGGGAAGTCCGGTTCTAAGATCGCTGGCCGCCCCATCCATAACCCCAAGAAAAGAGGTAGGATTGTGTGGGAGTTTTGTGCCACAACCCCAGCCCGTGGGGTCGATCTGGGAAAAGAAAAACTCAAGATTGATCCCAGAGCAAACGGGCATAGCCGCATTTAAAATACGATTAAGAATATCATTATTGTCGTTATCTTGAGTGGGATCGTAGGAAACGAGGAAAGCCCTGCGGTCGAGGAAAATCCCCTTGGTTCGTTGTCGTCTACCAACAATGCAAAAAGCATTGGTGGCATGTCCTAATTCGGGCCTTGGTTGTGCAAGGTCTGCGGTGCGTCCTTCGACATGCCTGTGTGCATCGTCCAAGGAAATATCAAGAGGTGCAGAATAAAATCTTCTGCATCGTTCGTGGGCGTTACGCTTACAAGCAGCGTATAAAGAAGCTTTAGCTTTTTCGAAAGTTAAAGAATGAGATTGAGGCAAAAGTTGTTTATCAAAAAAGCTGACATGATTTTTGCTGGTGTTACTAAGGCCCCCAAGGAAAAAAGTTTCATCAGGGATGGAAATCCCATTATTAAATAAAATAGCTCGAACGCGTTTATCGTTAAGAATTTGAGAGAGAGCTCTGGCGTTAGCCCCACCAGGGGAGCCACCGCAAGCGCCACAATCATAGGCTGATTGATGTGGGTTATTAACGCTGGTGGAGCCGTGCCCAAAAATAAAGATCAGCTTACAGAAGTTGTTGGTAAGCCCGATGTCGCGAAGGAATCGTTCCGCCATGGTAGCCATTTCAGAAAGGGAAAACCCGATATGATTTTCCCCAGGTCCGGGGGTTTCGTTGAACCGTTCGAGTTTGAGTTTAGTGGTGTGGGTATTGCTATTTAAGGGAGCAAAATAATTTTTAATTTTGGCAGAAAGCCTGGGGAAAAGAATAGTAAGTGCCATCGGGATGGAAGTTAAGATGCCGACCCCAGCAGAAAGAAAAACCCCCCAGAAGGAACCACGCGAGCCAATATGAAGTCGATGGCTAGCCATTTGCATAGTGCGAATAACGGTTGCCTGAGAACGGTAAGCCTTGATGAATTCTTCTGCGGGAATTTCTTCAACCCAGTGAGCAGGGGTGATAATAATAGGGCAAAGAGGAGTATAAAAAGATTCGTGCTCGCCTTTAAAATACATTGGGGTGTTAAAGAAGCCCGCAATCCCTAGGGTTTCAAAAAATGGATCGACTTCTTCGAGATGCCTGCGTAAAGATTCTTCGCGTTCATCGAGGCAGAAAACGGCTTGGTATGTAGGTGGTTCTGCAGATTGTAAGGCAGGCCGAGTGAGGATACTATCAAGTGCTTGGCGGTAGAGGGATTTTTCGTAGGCGAGGTGAAAAACCCGCCTGCGTTCCATATTGGAAAAAGATTCGATTTCGAGTGCGATTTTAGTCCAATCTGAAGATGAAAAAAATCGAATGTTTTTATCCCATTTCAAATCCATCGCTAGGCTGAAAGCTTCTAACCCCGGGGAAATGAGATCAGGTTTTTTAACACGAGATTCTTTTAACTTTCTAAGTTCGTGCTTCAGTGTATCTTTGGTTGCATAGGTAAATGAGTATTCTTTTAGTACTTTTTTAATTGCGAGCCGATCAAGTAATAATCGGATTGCAAGGAATTCGGTTAAGCAATCGCTAGCAACCGGATGAGGCACTTTATCTGGCCTAGTAACAATTTGGTGGATCATCCCTGCCCAACCCCGGATGGCAAGCAAGCTTTGGGTGATAAAGGGTTCCCAATCTTTTTTATCGATGCCTAAAATTAGAAGTGAATCTTGGATTAAATCGAGGGGATTAAAATTAGCTTGTGAGGTTTGTTTTAAAATATCGGGAAGATTCTTGGCCCAAGCCCCAAGTAAGGAAGGGTTCGAGATACAAAAGTTTCGGAAGGCGAAAATAAACCCTTCTTTTCGGTAGGGAAGTTCCCATATGGCAAAACCTTGGTCGAGAAAAGCGCCACAAAACCGAATTAAAAGTTCATTAACTAATAAGTCGGTATCTTGCCCAGTCACTTCAAGAATCAAATCACGAAAGCGCTCTGGTTCAGAAGTGGCGTGATTAATTTCAACTTGTGCAATGCCAAAAAGGCAATGTTCAAGCATTAGATTGAGGTGTTTTTTATCATCGGAAGCGCCTGGTCTTACTAATTTGTCTAGTCGTTTTGAGTTGGCAATAAACCATTTCGATTCATTTTCAGAAGCGGTTACAGGCAAATTGCGAAGCATACTAAGGCAAATATCGAATCGGGAACTTTGTTCAATAATAATATCGTTTGCTGAAGATCCTAATAGGGTTTTAAGGATTTTTTCAACATCTGAAAAAAGGATGCGTCCCTTGGATAATTCTTGATGATATCTTTCTTCAGACAAATACATTTGCGTGCCAAAAATTTGCCCCGCTTCAATTAAACTCGGGTGAAAAAGCTTGTTCTCAAAAAGATGAAGTGGGTTGTGGTGGACAAAGGTTGTAATCGGGCCTTGTGCGGGAAGAAGATGTGCAGCGTTGCATATGACCTCGCGAAGATAGGCAAAATTATTTTCAGGACAATCTTGCCTATCTTCTGAATGGGCCATTTATTGGTGTATCCAAATTGAAACTCATAATTTTAAATCTTAAATGAAATTAGAATTTTAATCAAGTAAGTAAATTAGTGCAGTATTGTTAAGTTTTTGGTTTGTAAAAAGGGTTGGCCATCACTATGCTTTTTCGTGCAGAATTGGGATGCTTGGAAACCGGTTTAAGTTCATCCAACCCAGTAACTTCAATCCTTCCATTTTTAGCATGTGGTTCATGGATCAACCCTTCAAGGTTTTCCATTACGGTATGATCAACGAGGTTGGAACCGGCCAAATCAATAGTAATTTCTTTGTAACTTTCCACTTTTTTCAAACTTCCTTTAAAGGATAGCCAATTGGTGAATATCATTGCGCCCCGAACTTTTAAAACAACATGATCAGAATCTACCACATTAATTGTAAGATCTGGTTGGAATAAATGCCTTAATCTTGCCCCATCCCAGAGGTGAATTATAATCTTCATGAGAATACCGATTGCAATACCAACCAAGAGGTCGGTCGCTAAAACTGCAATGGTGGTGGTGGCAAAAACAAGGATCTGCTCGGGTCCGATTTTATAAGTTTTAATAAACTCGCCCGGCGATGCTAACCGGTAGCCAGTATAAACCAGAAGTGCAGCAAGCGATGCCAAGGGAATGCTATGGATTAGCCATGGTACAAGGGCAACGAATAGTAAAAGAAACATGCCATGAAAGAAGTTCGCAAATCTGCTTTTGGCCCCGTTATCGATGTTAGCCCTGCTGCGGAGGATTTCAGAAATCATAGGTAAGCCACCAATCAGTGCAGCAGCGGTGTTTGCGACACCAACGCCAAGCATATCACTATCAAGGTTGGTTTTTCGTTTTTCAGGATCAAGCATGTCAACAGCCTTGGCGCTGATCATCGATTCCAAGGTTCCAATTATGGAGAATAATAAAATCCACTTTGCCCCGGTAAGGGTAAAAACTGCGCTGAAATCGGGGAATGTTATGCCTTTAAGAATGTTCTCGGGAATGGTGACCAGAAATTTAGGCCCAAGCATGTATTCATGGCTGTCTAAAAAAAGGTAGATGTGCTCATGTTCAAGATCGAAGACATATCCAAGAGTTATTCCTAAGAGCAATACGACCATTGGGGCAGGTAAAACTTTTCTGATTTTGTCTGGTAGCATGGGTAATCCAAATAGCATTATCAAGCTTAAGGCGCCGATGCAAAACACTTCAGGGTTCCAATGCATGATGGTTGCAGGAATTTCACCTAAAAGTGCAAAGGGTGTTTTCGAAAGTGGCGTTACGCCAAAAAGCACATGAACTTGTTTGGAAAATATAATAATACCAATAGCTGCAAGCATCCCATGGACAGCCGCCTTGGGGAAGAAATCAGAAAATTTTCCTGCCTTGATCAGCCCAAAAAATATTTGTAAAACGCCCGCAGTTACCCCAATGCCCAAAGTTAATTTGTAAGCTAGCATAGGGTCATTGCTAGTGGGGCCATAGATTTCGGTCAATTCCTGCACAGCACCAGCAACAATTGCAATTAAGCCAGCAGCTGGCCCTTTAATAGTTAATTCCGAATTGCTGAAAAAGAGGGGGATAACGCTACCAATAATGGCGGTGAAGATCCCTGCGATGGGGGGAAAGCCGCTTGCAGAGGCAATCCCCAAGCAAAGGGGGAGGGCAATCAAAAAGACAAAGAATCCCGCCCAAGCATCGGTGAATAGTGATTTTGCAGAAGGTGTTTTTATCATTAAAGTATAAACCTTAGTTTTGAATAATAATCTATATTCCTATTATGATTTTAAGTCTGGTTTTCACAACCTTGTTATGATTACAAATCTGTAAGCTTAGCCTTTTGAACTGCAATAATTACTAATCCTTCATGTAAGGTTTTGTAGGCTAAGGATTAAATGGGAGAACTATGAAAATATTATTGGTAGAAGACGATGTGATTATTGGAAAAAATCTTAAAAAAGGTTTTGTTGAGAAAGATTTTGAATGCGTTTGGGAGAAAGATGGTCAATTGGGTTTGGAACAAGCAAAAACCCATCAGTATGATGCGATTATTCTTGATCTAATGTTGCCCAAATTGTCAGGAATGGAATTTCTTAAAACAATTCGATTATCGGGGGATAAAACCCCGGTTATTCTTCTTACTGCGTTGGGATCGGTTGAAGAAAAAGTTGCAGGATTAAAAGCAGGTGCGGATGATTATGTTGTAAAGCCCTTTGCGTTTCCTGAGTTATTAGCCCGTATCGATGCTGTTTGCAGAAGGGCCACCTTGAAGCCTTCCCCTACCTTGGAAGCAGGCGGGTTGCTGCTGGATCTAACCACGAGGCGGGTGCTTGCAGGGAAAACCGAAATTATCCTTTCCCCTACAGAATTTTCAATCCTTGAGCTTCTTATAAGAAATGTAGGCCAAGTACTACCTAAACGCATGCTTTGCGAATATCTTTGGGAATCTGATTGGGAGGGCGCAACCAATGTTATTGAAGTGCATATCAACCGATTGCGTAATAAACTAAAGAAGTGTCCTGAGGTTGCACCAATCGAGACAGTACGAGGCCGTGGCTATGTTCTTATTACGAATTAAGTCTATGTTCAAAACGCTTCGTTTTCGTCTTATGCTTTGGAATATTTCCGTGGTTTTGATTTCTGTGTTTCTTACCCTTCTAGCATTACGGACTTCTTTTCGGGTGACTATTTTGCGTGAAACCGATCAACTGCTTAGGGAAGATGCCATCGAAATTCAACTTGCAGCAGATGCAATGCATCCGGATATCAAAGCTATTCGTGCGGAAATTGAAAGGCATACCGCCAGCCATAAGCATCGCGGCCTATTTATCCAGATGTATGATAAGAAAAATAAACTCGTATTCAGCAGTTTGGATCTTGAAGGGAAGCCTCTACCTAAAAATCCCATAAAAAGCTCTGGTAAACTGCTCACCGCTGAAGGGTTTCGCTTTCTTGATAAAAGCCTTCAAGGAAGTGCTGCGATAGATTTCTCAGGTTTCCGGGTGGGATCTCGTATGGATCTCATCGAGGAAGATATCCAAAGCTTAAGCTGGCTAATGCTCGCTTCGATGGGGTTTGTCGTGCTGATTGCCCCGGTTGGTGGCTACATTCTTGCTGTTCAAGCTACAAAGCCTATTGCAGATATTATTAATACGACTTCAAAGCTTAGGCCCCAGAATCTTACGGAAAGGTTTATCATTAAAGGCACAGGGGATGAACTTGATAGGCTCACAATCACCATCAATGGCTTTCTTGATCGGATTGCGACCTTCATCGAAAAAAAGAGGGAATTTGTTGCCAACGCAGCTCACGAATTAAGATCCCCACTTGCCGCAATTGGCGCAGCTTCTGAATTGGCCCTTGCAAGGGATCGGACTCCGGAAGAATATCGCGAAACCCTTGGCGAAATTTCTGATAAATGTGATCACTTCCGATTGCTTATAAACCAGCTTTTATTAATTGCCGAAACTGAAGCGGGCGCAACCCTTCCCCATCAGGTGGTTCAGATGAATATGGTTGTTGAAAAAGCTTACGAAATGTTTAAGGATGTTGCTTTACAACAGAAAATTCTTTTCAAACTAGATTGTACAAACTCTGCCCCTGTCCTTGGCGAAGCAAGGCAGATTCAGCAGGTGGTCAACAATCTTATCGATAACGCCCTAAAGTTTACTTCTGAAGGTGGAACCATTGTCGTTAAACTTTACAAAGAAACTAACAAAGTTGTTTTAAATGTTTCTGATACTGGGATGGGTATTTCCAAAGAGGATCACAGCAAAGTTTTTGAGCGCTTTTTTCAAGCGGATAGATCCCATACAAAAAACGCTGGAGATTTGGGGGGTAATGGATTGGGCCTTAGCATTTGCAAAGCGATTGTTGAATCTATGGGTGGTACAATTTCTGTTGCTTCAGCCCCCATGAAAGGATCCATCTTCACCATTATCCTGCCTTTAATTTCTTAAGCCTTAAGCGAACATAAATGATAATCCCGACATGGATCAGGATTCCAATTGCGAGCCCCAAAGCATGGTATTCCCAAGTACAGCCAGGCTTGTTTAACAATTCGTAAACACACCAGCCGCCTAGGGGTGTGAATAAAAGTAATCCTGTGGCTAGGCCTGGGTTGTAAGACCGCATTATAACTGCTTGTAAAAGATGAACCATTGCGTTAGTGAGGGTGAGATAGGCTGCTATCAGGCCGAAAAATGGGGTTATAAATACTGCAAGGGTAATTGCTATGAGGTCCGTACCCCAGACGAAAACCGAGTTGATGATGAAAGTTGCATTTGGAGTTAAGACTTCATGGCCTTGCCCGATGAGATGATTAAATAGATTACGGAAGCGGTTTTCGTAATGTTCTTCAAACTGATGGATTAGGTAGATAGGCAATTGAATGCAGATTAGGAAGAAAAGAATCCCGATTTTAGGGATTAATGCCAAGAGCATAAGGGTGGTGAGAATGCCCGAAAACAAGGCTGCATGGGGCCATTGCCAATCTGTGACCAGCCAATGCCAAGCTTTTTTTAATGGATTCATGGTATTTCCTTCATAAATACACCCACAGGCTTGGGTAAAAGCTTCATAACCCTTAATTTGTGTTGGTATAAGGTCGATGATTATTGTATATTGGCTGATGTTGCCTCTATTAATGAAGCATAATGTAAACCTGCCTTTGGGTCAATTTGACTTTATCTCTTGTGGTTATGGTGCAGCTTTGAGAATTACTAGGCCGAAAGTTATCGGATTTTCCAAAATCGCAACTTTATTTGTGATTTGCCTCTTCACCTTTAAGGGCACTGCTGCTGCGCAAGAATCTATCACGATTCTTTCCCCCGCCAAATCGATTGAGTTTAAAGATGCCTTTGCTGGATGGCAGATTATTGCCAGCGCTGGGCAAACCGATATCACTCGAGTTGCAAATTACAAAAGTACCAATCCCAAGGTTGCCCAAGTTGATGATAAAGGCTTTGTTGAACCTGTTGGTGATGGCAAATGCACGATTCATGTTACGCATCAAGGTAAGATCCTCGATGTGCCTGTTGATGTATCAGGCGTAAGTAATGGCAGGCCGATAGATTTTCGAACCGAAATTGTACCCCTATTAAGTAAGCTTGGTTGTAATGCGGGCGGTTGCCATGGCAAGGCGAGTGGGCAGAATGGATTCAAGCTTTCGCTGTTTGGCTTCGATGCGGATTTTGATTTTGAAAGCATCGTGAACGAGGCGCGGGGCAGAAGGATTTTTCCTGCGAACCCTGAAAAGAGTTTGTTTATTCAAAAGGCTTCCGGTCAGATGCCTCATGGCGGAGGTAAAAGGTTGCTTCCTGATTCAAACGATTATCAAATTGTAAAGCGCTGGATCGCAGCAGGTACTCCCCCCGTTGCCAAGAATGTTCCAGTCGTAAAACGAATTCAGATGATCCCAAATGATCGCATTTACAGACATGGTGAAACTCAGCAGGTTGCAGTTATTGCAGAGTTCACCGATGGATCTTTTCGTGATATTACTAGACAGAGCGAATTTTCAAGCAACCTAGATGTTATTGCTGTTGCAGATGCCACCGGTTTTATCAAGGCGGGTAAACTGAGTGGCGAGGCCGCAGTCATGGGCCGGCATTTGGGGCATGTGGCGGTTACCCGTGTTCTTGTGCCTCATGGCGAACCATTAAAAGAAATCCCCGGATTTAAGCCTACCTCTCAGATCGACTTGCTTGCAGTTGCAAAGTGGAAGAAGCTGGGCCTTCAACCAACCCCTGTTTGTGATGATTCAACTTTCATTCGACGGATTAGTGTTGATCTGTGTGGCAGGTTGCCCACGCTGGAAGAAACCACCGCATTTGTTAAAGATGCCGATTCGAACAAAAGAGCGAGGTTGGTAGATACACTTTTGGAGTCTTCTGATTACCCCGCTTATTTTGCAATGAAGTGGTCTAGTATTTTAAGGAATTCGAACCTTGCGGGTTCCGATCGGGCTTCCTATGCTTTTCATAATTGGATTCGCGATATGATTGCCCGTAACCGCCCTTACGATGAATTTGTAAGGGGTGTGGTTGCTGCCTCCGGCGAATGGCAAGATGCGCCCGCCATCAACTGGTACTGGCAAAGTCGGGATGATCAACTTCACCAAGTTTCTGCGGATACATCTCAAGTGTTTCTGGGTGTTAGGCTGCAATGTGCCAGGTGCCATCATCATCCTTACGAGCGCTGGGGCCAAGGCGATTATTATGGTTTGACTGGCTTCTTCACACGGTTGGGGAAAAAGAGTTTTGGCGAACCACCTCCATACTTTTCTTCTGCAAGTGTTACCTCTAGCGAGAAAAATCCCCTTACAGGCAAAACGCCGGAACCTAAGTATTTAGATGGGCCAGAACCTAAGTTTTCTGCAGAGGAAGATCCCCGCCATGCCTTGGTCGATTGGATGGCGAAACCCGAAAACCCTTTCTTTTCTAAAGCCTTGGTGAACCGGATGTGGGGCCATTTTCTGGGCCGTGGACTGTTTCAAGAGGTTGATGACCAACGCGAAACCAATCCCCCCAGTAATCCAGAACTCCTCGATTATCTAGCCAAAGAGTTTGTCAGCCATAAGTTTGATGTCAAGCATATCATCCGCTTGATAACTACGAGTAGTGTTTATCAATTGGGCTCGGTACCATCCGAACAAAATAAAAACGATCATCAAAACTTTGCCCGGTATTATGCCCGTAGAATGCCCGCAGAGGTTTTTCTGGATGCGGTTAACCAAGTGACTGGCAACAAATCAGGTTTTAGTGGTATCAGTGCCAACGGCAGGGCTATCGATCTTCCCCATGAAAACTTTGGTTCTTACTTCCTTGATACTTTCGATCGGCCTAAAAGGGTTACTGCATGCGAATGCGAACGCTCTTCGGGTGCAACTTTGGCGCAGGTTCTGTTGTTGGCCAACTCGGAAGAGATGGAAGGTAAGATTAATGCGACTCAGGGAAGGCTGGCGAAATTGATCAAACAGAATCTCCCCACCCCCGAGGTGATCGATAATCTTTATCAAGTTTCGTTTTCCAGATTGCCCACTGCCAAAGAAAAAGCGCGTTCAATTGATCATGTGAATAAGTCGGATAACAAACAACAATCCCTCGAAGATTTGCTTTGGGTGATTTTGAACTCTAAAGAGTTCATGTTCAACCATTAGTATTTAAAGGAAGATGCCATGCTAGAATTTGTTGGAAAAGGTTCTACCACTTGCGATGGGGTTAATCGTAGGTCATTTCTTAAAGTTGGAAGTCTTGCCCTTGGTGGCTTGACTCTTCCGCAATTGCTAAAGGCAAGGGCTGCATCCAAGGCCTCTAAGAAAAGATCTGTCATCCTGATCTGGCAAGCTGGCGGCCCCAGCCATATCGATATGTATGACCTCAAGCCTAACGCACCCTCCGAGATTCGTGGTGAATTTAAGCCAATTGCCACCAATGTGCCAGGCATCCAGATTGGCGAGCACCTTCCTCTTCAATCAAAAATCATGGATAAGCTTTCCATCCTTCGTTCTGCCTGCCATACCAATGCGGGGCACGGAATGGGGGCTCAATGGATGCTTACAGGGTATCAGCCAACCATCGAAGTGAACGACAATATCTTCCCTTCGCTTGGTTCGGTGGTTGCGAAAATGAAGGGCGCAAACGATCCTAGCATGCCACCCTATGTTAATCTTCCCAAGTTGTTGAACCTTGGTAAGGCTGCTTATCTTGGTGCTTCATACAATCCTTTTGCACCTGATAATGATCCAAATATGGAAGGGTTCAAAGTTCGTAATCTTAGTCTTCCTTCTAAGATCAATGTCAATCGGCTTTCCCGCAGACGCGATTTACTCAACGATCTTGATAACATTCGCAGAGATATCGATACCAAGGGCGACTTGGTAGGCCTCGATTCTTTCTATAAAGATGCCATGGAAATGGTCACGAATACTAAGGCGCAAGATGCCTTCGATATGCAGAGGGAATCTGTGGTTCTTCGTGATACCTATGGTAGAAACGATTTGGGTCAGTCCTGCCTTTTGGCTCGTAGACTTGTTGAAGCCGGCGTTACTTTTGTCACCATTCAGGCGGGTGGCGGTTGGGATACACATGGCGATAACTTCAAAGGTCTCAAAAACAATCTGCTTCCAAAATTTGATCGTGCCCTTGCCGCACTTGTTGAAGATTTGCATGATCGCGGTATGACCGATGATGTACTCGTGATGGCGATGGGCGAGTTTGGCCGTACTCCCCGTATTAACCCCGGCGCAGGTCGCGATCACTGGCCAGGCGCAATGTCTGTGGTATACGCAGGCGGAGGCTTGAAAATGGGCCAGGTTGTTGGCTCGACTAATGCTAATGCTGAATACCCAACCACTAAGCCCGCAACACCTGGATGTGTTCTTTCCACCATGTATCATTGCCTGGGGATTGATCATCACTTTGCATTCCATGATCAGGCACAGCGGCCCATGCCTATCTTGAGTGAAGGTGAACCCATTCAAGAACTCATTGGTTAAACTGGCTTACAGAACTGAAATACCTTAGAGGGCATTACCTTGCTGCGCGTTTTTCCGCTGGCATCATTACCTTTATTACTACTGGCTTTTGCCGCCTCTGCTGATCTTCCCTCCATCAGGCTGGATCGCATTTATCCGCTTGGTGCAGCAGCAGGCGCCTCTATTGATATTGAAGTGCAGGGCGCTGAATTCGATGAGGTGCGCGAATTAAAATTCGATCACCCGGGCATCAAGTCACAATGGCTTAAAGATAAAAAGTTTAAAGTTGCAATTGATGCAGGCGTTCCCGCTGGATCTTACGATTGCTGGGCTGTTGGAAGGTTTGGCGTAAGCAATCCCCGCTTGTTTGCAATCTCCCGTGGTTTTACCGAAGTTGAAGAGAAAGAACCCAACGATGATGATGCAACTGCGCAAGTTGTAGAAATCAATACCGTAATTAATGGCACTTCCGACAACAGCAAAGAAGATATCTTCAAGTTTAATGCCAAGAAAAACCAGAGGATTACCATTGCTTGCAATGCTGCCCGATTGGATTCGCCGCTTGATGCGGTGCTGGCTGTTTATTCAAAGGTAGGCAAACAGATTGCCTCGAACAGTGATTACGATGGGCGTGATCCTTTCATCGATATTCTTGCCCCCGAAGATGGGGATTATTTTATTCATTTGAGTGACCTTTCTTTTAAAGGTGGTTTGCCTTACCGCTTAGTTATTAGTGATAAGCCCCAGTTGGAAAATTTTTTTCCTAGAGCAGTTAAAGTAGATACGGAAGCAGAGATCGTTTTGCTGGGTAGAAACTTTGGCCCGAGTAGCATTGAATCCAAATGGACTATTCAAGACCTTGCCTTACAAGAAACAAAGGTGAAGGTGCGCGCAACGAAGGATATTCTTTCGCTTGGGAAGTATAAGTTTTTAGAGCATCCTACTTCGCATAGTGTGCTTCCGACTGCTGCAACCTGCACTTTGGATGGTTTTCAAGAAGCGCTTGTCGTGAATAATAATACGATTATCACACCTCCGATTTTTGTCTCGCCACACGATGTTACCCTTGAAGTTGAACCCAACGATACACCGCAACAGGCGCAGAAGCTTGCTCTACCTGCAGTGGTTTCGGGTAGGTTCGATCGGGAACGCGATGGCGATTGGTATTTGATCGAACCCACAGAAACAGGCGCTTATAGCATTGAGGTTTATTCTGAAAGAATTGCGGGTAGGGCCGATCCCTATGTGTTCATCCAAGACGAAAAAGGCAACAAGGTTGTAGAACTGGATGATTTTGGGCATCGCATTAACGCATTTGATGGGCATTTGCGTGATCCTTCGGGGGTTGCCAATCTTAATGCCAAGATGAAGTATCATGTTTTTGTTCAGGATCGTTATCGCAGGGGTGGTGCGCGGTTTCAGTATGTACTTGCGATTGCGAAGCAAGAGTTTGAGTTTCATATCGCCTCGATGCATTCGCAAAATCCTGGCCCTGCTGGCTTGAACATTTATCGTGGTGGTTCTGCATACTTGAATTTTGTGATTTATCAAAGGGGCCCGACAAGCCCGATTACCGTAAGGGCGGAAAATCTCCCTCCCGGTGTTTTTGCGCAAGTTACCGTGCTTAGGGATAACTCTAAGGGGGTGATGGTTTTTCATGCGGACAAACAAGCCAAGGATTGCACCGTGCCTATTAAGCTAGTTGCATCTAGCCAGCGCGGGGAGGTTTTGTTTGAACGCGAAGTAAGGGCCTACACAAGGGTTTCGTCAGATGCCAATCCTGCTTCCAGCAGGCCGATGCGCAACCAATGGCTTGCTGTAAGAGAAGCCGCACCTTTTGCACTTGCAATGGAAAAAACAAAAGTGGAGGTTGAGGCAGGTAAAAAAGTGGAAATGAAAGTAAAGCTTGAAAGGCACTGGCCCGATTTCAAATCTCAGGTAACCCTTCAGGCGTTGGAGTTTCCGGGTAATATCAAAATGACTAATATCGTGCTTCCTGCAGATAAATCAGAAATTTTGGTTTCGATCGAAGTGCAAGCAAATGCAGCCTCTGGAGAATACACTCTCGCTATTTCAGGTCAGGCTCAAGTGCCCTTTAGCAAAGATTCTAAAGAAACTGCGAAACCCAATACACTGGTAACCCAGGCTTCCAAGCCCTTCACGATTATTGTGAATACCAAGGAAGAAAAGAAGAAATAGATCCGCATGAAGGTGTTATTTCTACATGGTTGGAATTCAAAACCTGGCGGGGTGAAGCCCACTTATCTTGCCAATCATGGGCATGAGGTGATAAACCCTGCGCTTTCGGATGATGATTTTACGAATGCGGTTGCAGTGGCCCAAAATGAATTTAACAAACACCTGCCCGATGTGGTGGTTGGCTCCTCGCGGGGTGGTGCGGTAGCGATGAATATCAACTCTGGGAATACTCCGTTGGTGTTATTGTGCCCTGCTTGGAAAAACTGGGGCAATATTATAACCCTGAAAAAAGGTAGTGTGATCCTGCACTCTCGTAACGATGAAATCATACCGGTTTCAAACTCGGAAGAGCTTGTTTCAAAAAGTGGCCTAGATCCGGCTGCTCTTTGGGTGGTGGGGGAGGATCATCGCCTTGCGGATAATGAATCCTTGGCGAAAATGCTGCATGCGGTTGAGATTTACGCACGCTGAAAATTACACAAACCAAGCCCATGGACCCTTCAACAAACCAAGCCCATGGACCCTTCAACAAACCAAGCCCATGGACCCTTCAGCAAACCAAGCCCATGGACCCTTCAACAAACCAAGCCCATGGACCCTTCAACAAACCAAGCCCATGGACCCTTCAACAAACCAAGCCCATGGACCCTTCAACAAACCAAGCCCATGGACCCTTCAACAAACTAAGCCCATGGACTGTGTTCCATGGGAATTCGTATGTGTGTGTTTATTGAAAAAGAAGATTCAGAAGCAGTTCACTCAGTGTAGTGGGTGGGCATTGGGATTTCTCTGGTGGGCTTTGGAAGTGGGGGTAAGGACATTAAATTAAAAGGTGAAGCAGAAAGCCGATCTAGCGGACCGAAGGGCCCTTTTTTCGGAGGGAAGAAGGTTGGGAGTAGGGAGAAGAAACAAAAAAGTAAATATGACATAGAGTCCGTTTTATTTTGTAGAGATCTTTACTAGTGGGGCATTTTTATAGTCGATGTCAAAGAAATGAAACCACTTAAGATTTAAAAGGTTGCAAAAATGGTCGGAAAGCTTCATAGATAATTGTAACTGTAAGTTGTCTGGATGTTTATATTTTTATTCGTCGTGAAAGAATATGGCATTGATTGAAAGCGGATTAAAGCAATCAAATAGCTTATGCAAATCCCTTTTTTATTTGCATAATTATGCTCTTGGCCTAATCTATAATAATTGCTATAAAAATCTAAGTACTTACTACATTGAACAAGAAACTATGAACCATTACAAACAGTTGGAAGCAGAAGCTATCGAGATTATTCGGGAAGCCATTGCTGGCTCGCGGAAGCCTGTGATGATGTACTCGATCGGCAAGGATTCTTCGGTGATGCTGCATTTGGCGAGGAAGGCGTTTTACCCTGCGCCCCCGCCTTTTCCGCTTCTTCATATCGATACCACCTGGAAATTTCAGGAAATGTATGCCCACCGTAAACGGATGTCAGAAGAATCTGGCATGGAACTGATCGTTCATACCAACCTCGAGGGGAAGAAGGCTGGGATTAATCCTTTTACCCATGGCTCGAGTTATTATACAGATGTGATGAAAACCCAAGGGCTTCGTCAGGCGCTGGATCACCATGGTTTTGATGTGGTATTTGGTGGAGCTAGGCGAGATGAAGAAAAGTCCCGTTCTAAGGAAAGAATCTTTTCGTTTCGAAGCGCAGGCCATCGTTGGGATCCGAAATTGCAGCGCCCGGAACTTTGGAATCTTTATAACACCCGCATTCGCCCAGGCGAAACCATTCGTGTCTTCCCGCTTTCGAATTGGACTGAACTAGATATCTGGCAATATTTGCATGTGGAAAAAATTCCGATCGTGCCACTCTATTTTGCAAAAGATAGGCCTGTTGTTATTCGCAATGGCCAGTTGATCATGGTGGATGACAATCGGATTCCGATTGAGCCGGGCGAAAAGCCGCAAATGCGCATGATTCGTTTTCGTACCCTTGGATGCTACCCGCTTACCGCTGCAGTCGAAAGCCCCGCAACCACCATGGAAGAGATCATCGCAGAAACTTTTAATTCCGTCAGTTCTGAGCGCCAAGGCCGCCTTATTGATAGTGATCAGCCTGGCTCCATGGAAAAGAAAAAGCAGGAAGGTTATTTCTAATGGCAGAACTGCATGCGAAAAACATTGTTGAATATCTTGAAGAACAAAGGGAGAAGGAAACTCTTCGCTTCATCACCTGTGGAAGTGTGGATGATGGCAAAAGCACCCTGATCGGCAGACTTCTTTACGAATCCAAATGTATCTTTGATGACCAGCTAAAAGCGCTTGAAACCGAATCCAAGCGCTATGGCACCCAGGGTGAAAAGATCGACTTTGCACTTCTTGTTGATGGCCTTGAAGCCGAGCGCGAACAAGGCATTACCATCGATGTTGCCTACCGTTTTTTCTCTACCGAACGCCGTAGATACATCGTTGCTGATACCCCAGGCCATGAGCAATACACACGAAATATGGCAACAGGCGCTTCCACTGCGCAAATGGCGGTTCTGCTTATCGACTCCCGAAAAGGGATTCTTCCGCAAACTCGAAGGCACCATCGCATTGTGACCATGATGGGCATTCGCCACATTGTGCTTGCTGTAAACAAGATGGATCTGATGGGGTTTGAGCAAAGTGTTTTTGATCGAATTGAAGCCGATTATCGGGAATTTTCCAAGGATGCGAACCTTATCACTCTGCAAGCGATACCACTTGCTGCGGTATCTGGTGATAATGTGTTGAAGCGCAGCGAGAATACGCCATGGTATAAAGGGCCGACTCTTTTTGATCATATGGATACCGTGTGCGTGCGAGAAGTTGCAACCCGCGAGGCCTTTCGCCTGCCGGTGCAATGGGTAAGCCGCCCCAATCTGAACTACCGCGGTTTTTGCGGTCGCATTGCAGAAGGAAGTGTGAAAAAAGGCGATCTTGTAAGGGTATTGCCTTCGGGTAAAACCACTACGGTCAAGAGTATCGACTTTTTCGAAGATCAACTTCCCGAGGCGCAAGCTGGCGCTTCCATCACTCTTACTTTAAACGATGAAGTTGATGTAAGCCGTGGTGATTTGATTGTTACTACAGATCATCCTCCTGAAGTGGCGGATCAGTTTCAGGTGAAATTGCTTTGGCTGACCGAAGAACCGCTGGTTCCTGGCAGATCGTATTGGTTGAAGGTTCACGCCAAGGAAGTCAGCGCAACGGTGATGGAAATCAAGTATCGTGAAGATATCAACTCTGGGTCTCATCTTGCTGCCAAAGTTTTAAACCTCAATGAAATCGCAGTGGTTACCATAAGTACCACTCATCCTGTGGTGTTTGAGCCTTACACTGTGAACCGAACGCTGGGCGGTTTTATATTTATCGACAAGTTAAGCTGCACTACGGTTGGCGCAGGGATGATAGAATTTGCTCTCAGGCGATCGACCAACATACACTGGCAATCGCTGGAAGTGGGTAAGGCACAGCGGGCACTTTTAAAAAATCAGACTCCTCGTTGCATTTGGTTTACTGGGTTATCGGGTTCCGGAAAATCGACAGTCGCAAACCAATTGGAAAAAAGGCTGCACGCAGAGGGTCGGCATACTTACATGCTGGATGGCGATAACATTCGTCATGGGCTAAACCGCGATCTTGGTTTTACCGATGCGGATCGGGTAGAAAACTTGCGCAGAGTTGCCGAGGTTGCCAAGTTAATGGTAGATGCAGGCCTTATTGTAATAGTAAGTTTTATCTCGCCTTTTCGTGCTGAAAGGCGTGCCGCGAGAGAGCTTTTCTCGCCCGAAGAGTTTATTGAAATTCATGTGAATACCCCGATTGCGGAGTGCGAAAAGCGCGATGTTAAAGGCTTGTATGCCAAGGCAAGGCGTGGCGAATTGAAAAACTTTACAGGCATCGATAGCCCCTATGAGGCGCCAGAAAATGCCGAGATGGTCATCGATACCAGTACTAAAAGCCCCGAAGAATGCGCCATGGCCATATGGAGCTTGTTCGAAGGGAAATAATCTTCAGCTTGATTGCACTTTAATCAGCGAGCATTTTCTTGACGGTGGGTTCGATCGCTTCAGCCCAAACAAAGTATCCTTTTTCGGATAAATGCAAAAAGTCTGGCATGAGTTCTTTGGGCAGGCTTCCCTCTTTATCAAGAAATGCATCTTTGATATCTAGATACACAATTTTCTTGCCATCTTGAAGCTTCGATATTTCCTCGTTAAGGTTGGTAATGCGTTTACGAAATTCGTTATCAAGTTTCTGACCTCGGGGGAAAACTGCGAGCAAAAGTACCTTTGCCGTAGGCACCTTTTTTTGAAGTGTTTCTACAATGGTTTTTACGCCATTCGCTACATCTTCAGGCTTGTCGTTATGTAAACCAAAATTATTCGTGCCTATCATCACGACAAAAAGTTTGGGTGTGATGCCCTCGAGCTCGCCGTTGGTGATTCTCCAAAGTACATTCTGGGTGGTATCGCCGCCGATGCCAAAGTTTACACTGTTGATTGGTGCGAAGTGTTTTTTCCATGCAGAATTATTGCCCCAACCCTCGGTGATGGAATCTCCAAAAAACACCACATCAGCATTACCTTGCATGGCGCGCACTAGGTTTTTTTCGTGGCGTTGTTTCCATGCTGCGATACTCATCCACCCATATTCTTTGTTTCTTGGAGCGGGTTTAAATGTATCTTCTGCAAAAAGAATTGAGGTTGAAACAAGGAGCAAAGAAAAAGTTAAAATGCGTTTCATGTAAACACCCAGTTGTATGAAAAGAGTTAATTTCAATATTCATATGATTATGCGTGGAATAGGAATGGTTGTCCAGTTTTGTTTCGATTGCAAGAAATGGATGGTGTTTCAAAGCTTGAGTTTGTTTTACCAAGGTTGCAAGGTGGTGATTTCTGTCGTAGGATAGATTTTACTAATAGCTGTATCAAATTTTCTTTTCTGTTTGGCTTTGGAGTTCTTGGAATGACGCCTAAGAAGCTGGTTATCGAAGTTATGGATGATGCCATGGCTAATATCCTGCGCCAAAAAACTGAATTTGAACGGTTGCGTATTGCAGGGCGCATGTGGAAGTCAGCAAGGGTGATTCTGCGGGCGGCAATACACACTGAGCATCCTGATTGGAATGTTGATCAGGTAAACCGCAAAATTGCCAAGCGCATTAGTCATGGTTTGGTGAATGATGATGCCCGCTTAGCTTAGAGGGTATGCAAGCAAGCGGGGATGTTTTGTAAAACGATCTTAAAGGTTACAAGCCACTGAGCCTTTCACGGGCATCGCCAAACTCGGGCAGTTTTAATCCCATGCGATCCATGATGGAAAGATAAAGGCTGCAAAGTTTTCGCTTATCATTTCCTGCATTGAGGTAATCAAGCGACCTACCTGTTTGCAAGGTGCCACCAAGTCCGCCTGCAAGCACAACAGGAACCTGCTGGCCGTTATGTGCATTCCAATGTTCCGAAACAAACATGATGCAGGAATTATCGAGAACAGTTTTTTCGCCTTCTTGCATCTTGGAAAGTTTCTCGAGAAGGTAGGCGTATTGTTCGACATGGCAGCGAACAATAGCCTGATATTCGGGCCCGGTGTTCGAGTGCGAATAACTATGATGGTCATCGCGTATGTTAAGGAATGGGTAAACTTGCCCCGAAAGATCACGGCTCATCAGCATGGTTGCGATGCGTGATCGATCCGTTTGGAATGCTAGGGCAATGATGTCTGCCATCAGTCTGCAATATTCGCGGAAGTTGCTTGGCTGCCCTGCAGGTGGGCGTTTATGTTGTGGAACATTGGCAGCAACATTTTCTTTTGCCTGTCTACGATTAAGCCTTTGAACATGCTGTTCGGTTTCCCTTACCGAGGTAAGATACTCATCCAGTTTTATCTGATCAAAGCCACTAACTTTGCGCTTGAGATCGTTTGCCTGTTCTAGTACTTGGTCAAGAATGCTGCCTTGCAATTTGCCTGCTTGATTACCAAAAAGGCTATCGAATGCAAGCGCAGGGTAAAGTTCGATTGGGATGGGTGAATCAGGGCTGCGCCATGAAATATGGGAAGCATAGACCATCGAATACTGGCTTTCATGGAATCCGCTTACTGGTTGTTCGCATCCTAATACTAAACTGGGAATTGCAGTATCTTCTTCGAAATGCCTTGCCAGGCGTTGATCCATGCTGATGCCCCCACGGATGATATTCCCGCGTTGCAGGGCGGCCCCAGAAAGAATGTTGCCTGTGCATTTGGCATGCCCGCCATCGCCTTCGCGATTGTGAAGCCCGCGGATTACATTCAGATTTTGTTTGAACGGAACAAGTGGTTCAAGGCTAGAACCCAGTTCCATATCTGCGCCATTGCCTTTGGCCCACCAAGTGGTTGGGCATATACCATCGCCTATGAATAAGCATGCAAAGCGTTTTGGCTCTTGTTGCGCCTTCGCAAGCAAATGTGCTGATTCCAACCAAGGCAGGGCTACAGAAATCCCAATCCCTTTAAGTAGTATACGACGCGATAGATTCATTGATGCATTCATGGTTTGTTTCCTTTTGGTTCGTTCGTAAATTGTGAAGCAGAGAAATCAAGGCATCGTTGGTTAAGAAATTGTGGGCTGGTAATTACGGATTCAAACACTGCACCGAGTTTGTCTTCATTGGTATCTAGGTCGGCTTGCATTTTTTCTAATAATGAATGATCGGAAAGTTGAAGCGACCTGCCCAAGGCATAGCCCAGAAGTTTCTGATTCAATGTTTTTGTAAACTCATTTTTGCGGCTTGTTAAAAGGTGTTTTGAAAATTCGGGCACGCCTTTTGCCTCTTTGCCCGAGGGTAGAACAACCAAGTTGTCGATGGGGCGCCCTGCAAGATCCTTGGTACGGTTGCCACCTATTGCGTTAAATCCCTCCATCGCCAAACCCACAGAATCAAAACGAACATGGCATCGTGCGCAGCGGTTATCATCGGTATGAAGCACCAGAAGTTGGCGGATGGTTTTGCCTTGGGTGTCGGTTTCTTTTGCAGGAAGTACGGCGACATCCGCAGGCGGAGGCGGTATATGTTCACCCAGCATTTTGCTAACTACCCAGAAGCCCCGCTTTACTGGGCTAGTGCGCTGGGGTTGGGAATTCTTAGTTAGAAAAACAGCCATGCCCATTACGCCACCTCTTCCCAACTTTTGCAATCCCTCGATTAATTCCCATTCCTCGGATTTTCCGTTGAAGGGTATGCCATAATGCTGGGCAAGTTTCTTGTTTACAAAAGTTGAATCGCTGGATAGTAGAGCAGTGATTGGTTTATTTTGTTGGATGAGATATGCGGAAAGCCTGGTGGGTTCTTCAAACATGGATTGCCTGAGTGCATCATCGAAGGTTGGGAAAACCTGCCTGCTTACTGCATCGTTTTTCAGAAACTCACGGTAGCCAAGCCATTGCCCGAAGAATTCTAAAGTAAATCTGCTAACTTTAGGGTCTTTTAACATTCTGCGGGTTTGCTCGCGTAGCACTTTCTCTTCGTGGAGTTTTCCACTGGCTGCAATGCGATATAATTCTTCATCCGGAGGCCCTGCCCAAAGAAAATAGCTTAGGCGTGAAGCTAATGCGATATCTGGAAGCGGTGCGACGCTTTTTCCGGGGGGTGTCACATCCATACGGTAGCTGAAGTAGGGCGAAACTATAATCCGGATAATCGATGCTTGCACAGCTTGTTCAAGGCCCAGTTCTTTGTTTTGGTTAATGCCGTTAAAGAACTTTCTGAGGCCCTCAAGTTCTAGATCGGTCAAGGGTCTGCGATACGCTCGGCTTGCGAAATCTTCAAGATTTTTAAGATAAGTAGGGGCGATGGTTTTATAAGTTTCTGCACGATACTTCAGCCCAGCGGAAATATCATCGAAGAAAATGCTTATGGGATGATTGTTTAATTCTTCGCCTGTGGATTTTACAGAAGATCGAACAAGGTAAATTTTTTTGAATCGGGTGATGTTTTCTTTCTTGATTAATTCGGGGTCTTCTTCCTTGATGGAATCGAAATCGGGATGCTTTAAAAAGTTGCGTTCGGATCGTTCGAAGAAAACAAATCCGCGAAGCATTTTCTGCCAAATGTCGGTTACGAAATAAAGATCATTCCATAGTTGGTCAAGTTCCTGTTTTTCGGAATCGCTGAGTGCAAGTTTGCAAAGGGGTTGGTCATCGCGGAAAAATCCTTCAACCAGATGAAAGCCTGCGGAGAGTCCACGAGTGCCATCGACGAAATAAAAACGGTTGGGGAACAGTTTGGTAAACGCCCCGCCCGAAGTTTGTAAATTTTTGGCATTTGGATGGTCAGGTTCAAAAAGAGTACCTGTCCCTCTAGATTTTTCATTCTTTTCAGGTTTTCCCGATGAAATTTTGACTTGAACCAACCCTTGCGAGGAAGAATCGAGCTTGCAGTCTGCAAAAAAACTAAGGTTCCCTTTGGTGTTGAAAACCGATGAGGGTATTTCGATTTCCAGAACCGCTGGCGCTTTTAAAACAAGCATGGTCGGATCCGTTTTTTTGCCATCAGGCCTGGTTCCAAAGCTTAACTTTTTCAACTGGTCTGGGGCATGTTCTAAAAGAATTGCATGCAGTGTCCATTTTTTCTTTTTAGCATCGTTTAAGCTGGAGGTTAAAGGGTTTGAAGTTGTAAACCCGCCATCAATTGTTACAAAGCCATCAGGGTTTAAATGGTTGCTGGATGTAATTTCTATACCCAGCTTAATTGTTGGAGTGTTTCCAATATTAGAAAATTGGAATTGAAACCGTTGCAATGCGGAAGATTTAAAATCGCAGGTGTCACGCGATTTCGCCATCTTTCTGCGTAAATCAAGATGCGCAACAGGGCTGTTTCCTGCATTTGCAACAATAGCTGGAGTTTCAGGCGGGCATAGTTTAATGCTTAATTCGCGAATATCGGTTGCAAGGGATTTTAAAGCTTGTGCAATTTCATTTGAAGTATTGGGATCAAGCAAGTTTTTTGGGGCAGGAATCGCTTCCCAATTCTGGCGTAACCAGCCTTGATAAAGATGCCCATCTTCTGGGGCTTCGTTAAGGGCATTCCACATCAATCGCATGTATTTTGGACTAAGGTTTTTATTCTTTGCCCATGCTTCCACCGTGGTTGCCTTGTCGTTTTCTACTCGAAATTTGTAAAGCCACAACGCAGTTAGGTAAGGCTCGTATTCAACTTTGTGCCCTTCGTAAAACTTGAGAATGAGTTGTTCATAATATTTCTGGCGGTCTGCAAATGTGGTAACCGGATGGGGTGCAAACTTTAATCCTGCCGATGTTAAAAGCGCATGATCTGCAACTTGCTGGGCTGCACCATAATACTTTTTGAACAAGCTGGGCGACATCATCAACGCTTCACCAGTATTGTTGAAACCTTCGCCGGAAGATGGGTCAAGGGGGAACGATGCGGTCGGGCGAATATCCATCCCGGTAATATCAAGAATTGAGTTATCAAATTCGGAATTGGTAAGTCTGCGTGGAACCACTACCCCAGGGTCGCCAGCATATTTTCGCGCCTCTTCCAACAACATCCCTTGAACTATCTTTAATATTTCTGCTCGAATTTCTGCAGTGGGCTGTTTTGCCTTGGCAGGCGGCATCTCTTCTTTCCTAAGAAAAGTCACCACATGTTCCCACTGCTTGAAATCTTCGGTCGCTTTCGCTGCGGTTAAATAGCGTGTAAGATCTAATTCGCCATTCTTGGTTTTTTGATTGTGACATTCCAAACAGTAAGTCTTTAAAAACGGAAGGACTTTATCCGGAAACGAATCCACAGCATAAACATCCGGTGAAATTAAAAAGCATAAGCTCAGAATCGGTATTAAAAATAATTGCATCGGGCCAAAAGCTGATTTCACAAACATGGCCTCATGAGGAAGCTTTTTAGGGGGGGTATCCGCATATTCTACATTTGTAAGTGTAATATTTAGTCAAGATGCTGTCAATCAAATGCTTGCGATTTAAGCCATAATAATTGCCATCATGCATACCCTCTCCGGTTTTTTTTCTTTATTCCTTGACCTTAACTTTCTTAACTGTTTTTACATTCATACCTTCTCGTTTAATTTTCGCCCAATGCTCTTTTCTCTGTAAAAAAGGTTCCATGCTTCGCTATAACGCCTTCAAATCCGCACCCACCCGGTTTTTTTAATCTTAGCCTGTTTGAAAATAGAGCAGTTAAGCCGAAGAAACCCCGCTTCTACTGCTTCATTTGCACCTTTAGTTTGGATCACGGTTCAAACTTGCTTCGATCTGGAGTATCTCCATTGGTATGCATTTTTTTGGTTTAATGGATTCAAATGGTTTGCCAAGAGTTATAGTGTAGTGAAGCGATTAATGCCCTAAGTCAGGCTTTTATCAACAAATAGTGTGTCTGGAAAAGAAATCATAACGGTTATGCCTTTGATAAATTACTACGCAATTCTTGAGATAGAACAAACTTCTGATCCAGTCGTTATCCGCACCGCCTTCAATAAATTGGCAATGAAATATCACCCCGATAGAAATATCGGAGATTCATCTGCTGAAGTGATGATGAAATTGCTTAACGATGCTATTGCTGTTTTATCACAACCGAGATTGCGTAAAGCCCATGATAGAAGGCTTGCGGAAGAGTATGGTCAAAGTTTTGCATCATATTCATATGGGGCTAATAGCCAATATCAAAAAGATGACACTCCTGAAATGATAGAAATCGAATTGGGTAAAGGCATCATGCTTAATTTGATGTTTATCCCCGAAGGCACTTTTAAGATGGGTTCATCCATATTTGAAACGAGCCGTTATGATAATGATATGCCAAAGCATGAAGTAGAACTTACGAACTCATTTTACATGGGGAAGCATGCAGTAACGCAGGAGCAATGGAGTGTAGTTATGGGTAATAACCCAAGCTATTTTAAGGGTGCTAAGTTGCCAGTTAATGGCGTCTCTTGGAATGATTGTCAGAAATTTATTTCGACATTGAATGCAAAGATGGATGGTGGCTATCGCTTGCCTACGGAGGCCGAGTGGGAATATGCATGTAGGGCGGGATCAACAACAGCTTATTCATTTGGGGACAACATAACTCCAAAAGATGCTAACTATCATGATTCAAATATTGGAAAACCCGTAGCGGTTGGAGGTTACAAACCGAATGATTTTGGCCTTTATGATATGCATGGAAATATTTGGGAGTGGTGTGAAGATTGGTATGGGCGTTATCCTGGTTGGCCGGTAATAGACCCTAAGGGGCCAGAAGTCGGGCAATACCGTATTTTGCGTGGCGGATCATTTACTGTTAATGTGTCGAGGTGCTATTCTTCCAGTCGAATCATTAGTGCCCCGGCCCTTCGTATTTATGTTAACGGTTTTCGGTTGGTCAGGGCAGAATAGTTGTTGCAAACTTTTTTGCTTTAGTATTCAAAAACTATCTTTAAAGCAATGATTTTCAAATCGAACTTGATTATTTAATTAATGCGGGGAGTGGTGCAACCCAAATAATTAATAAAAGAGGTCGGGGATTGTTGGCTGATTTTATGAGGCCAAATTGTTACTAATGGTTTTCGATGCGCATGTACTTTAAATCATCTGACCGCCAAGTTATACCGCCTGTTCCCAATCCTTGCAATTATAAGGATATTGAAAAATGGGGATGTAGGGTAATCGGACCCACAGGGAGCTTTGTTCAAACCCCCGATGGTTAGTTGCTTGGAATACGGCTTCATTACATGCTATGTACAACTTTATTTACCGTTTAGTTTCAAGGATTGTTTAATGCGTTCACGCGCCTTAGTGGTAAGCTGGTCATTCAGATCCTGCTCCTGCGCCACTAATTCCCGGAAGGCGAGAAAACTATGGACGATGCAATGCTCGTGATTCAAGGCAATCTATTCTAACAAGAAATGAAGTTTGTCCTTACGATTGACTTCCCGCAGAAAGATCCTTAATCCGGAAACTATTTTTGTCGGGTCGTTTCTTCTAAGGAAACCGATCTTCGCGTAGATGTTTTCGGTGTTGACCCTATACAAGCAATCTGGTTAGCAGTGAAAATCACAATGGCGAAAGCGAGTGGAATCTTAACCATTGATGCGATTGATAAATCGGGTGAGCATTAAAGCGCCTCGGGTGAAACGCCCGAGGAATGAAAAGAAGACATGTAGGGGTACATTCCCAAAATAGGCTCAAGCATCTGTAGCGCAAGGCATTGATGTTGTTGGCAGTTGTGACTTTGGCGGCTCAATGGCAATGTTTGCCTTCATCTGGGCTGGCATGTCCGGCGAAGGGAAGGTCCAGGCTAGGCGACGGTTGCTGGCGGCTTTCGGGCGGTCCTCAATATGTTTATGTTTATGGACCGATAGCAGCCGCGATAGGTGATGCAGGTGACAGGGTGCCTACTGGCTGTCAACTCGGTGGCGGCTACCATCATCCTTGTACCGGGCGACTTAGATAAAGGATGTTAATAGCATGAACGACCTGAACGATATTTGGAAAACTCTTGATAAGAACAATATAGCTACTGACGCTAGAATGCGCTCCGAGATAAGTAATTTCATTAAGGCTGCGAAATCGAGAAAAATACAGAATTTCTTGGATCTCTTGGCCCGATTCTCTGAATTCACAAATAAGCAAAGAAACATTGGTGTTTGGCTCTTTGGAAGGCTAAGAAACAGAAAAGCGGTTCCATTACTGTTGACGCTGTTGAACGATGAAAACAACGAGGATTGGGAGATTTGTTCGTCATTAGGTTTATTAGGTGGGAAAAAGGCAATACAGGGACTCAAGGACAAGCTTGAAAAAGAAAAAGATGCCGATACGCGGAGAGCTATCGTTCATGTATTTTCATTTGTTGGTTTTGACAAGGGTATTGCGGAAACGCTTATTCACTTGGCGGGAAATAGACGAGAATCTACAAGTATTCGAGCACTGGCCGTGGAAGGGATCGGTTTGATTTTCCAAGGATGTAAAGACGAGCCTGCTGCATTGTACAAAGACGCCCATAAATGCCTTCTTGGCTTACGCAAGAATAAGGATTCCGAGATTCAATGCATATTTCGCACTTAGTAGCCTGAGAAGAATGGAAAAGGATTGCGAACAATGATCTCGACCGAGGAAAACAGGGGGAAGAAAGGGAAAGAATAGGTGCCAGAGTCGAATGGCATAAAGTTAAGCTACAATTCTCTATGTTTTCAGGCAGGTGCGTAATTCCTCATGCGTACGATTGAGGAGCGGATATGTTTTGGGCCGACGCTTTATGTTTCGGGGTTCGAGGTTCGAATTGGCCGGGGCAGGGTCGTTGGCCGGTAAAAGGCACGCCGAACCAAGCGCTGTGATTAAGATGTATTAAAGGAGTAAGGCCATGTCGCATTGAATCAAGGTAGCGGTCGGTCTTGTGTTTTTCTCGATCGTTATTCTGTTGCTTGCCATAATGGTTCTACCAATAAGCTCCCGCTATGGACCAGCGGCGCGCCAATTGGGATGCGTCGACAACCTCGCACAGATAAGGGTGGCATTGTCGAACTACCACGATGACAATGGACGGTTTCCTCCAGCCTACCTTTCCGATAAAAACGGGATTCCGATGCATAGTTGGCGGGTTCTCATACTGAAATATCTTGATAAACAGTTGTTTGACCTCTACGACTTTGACGAGCCCTGGGACGGACCCAAGAACAAGAAGCTCCTGTCGAAAATTCCGTCTGTCTATTCTTGTGCTAGCAATCATGGCTCAGCAAGGACTTGTGGAAGCTTTTCGCACGGATGAGTCAGGGAACGAAGTCGTGCCTGTTCCTGTAAGTCAGTTCAATGTGGATCGGGATCGAGATATTCTTTGGTTTAGCCTAACAAAAAAAGGACGGGAAGCTTGGAGTAAGTGGAAACCACCCAAGGAATACCCTTAGAAAAGTCAACAGGGATTCGTTTCAGGAGACCTGGCCGGATTAAATCCTTTCCTCACCGGGCACGAGTACGACAACGCCACGCGGACGTTAGCAGAAGGCACCAAGCTCATTTGTATTGGAGAACGATCGATGGAGCAGCGGACTACTTGGTGGAACAAAATTGATTCGCGTTTTCGAGTAGCCTATGCCCTGGGCGCTATGCGCCGCAATGAACATGGGCGTGCGCTCGCACTCCTAAACGAAGCGATTAAACGAAATCCGCAGTGGGCTTACCCGCGATTTTTGCGAGGTCAAGTGCTGGAGTGCCTTGGAGATCGGGAACAGGCACTCGTCGACTACAACCAAGCTATCGAGTTAAATCCAAACCTCGCGATAGCGTTTTGTAATCGCGGTGACATCCATCTACTCCAACAGCGTTATCAGGAAGCACTCTTGGACCTGACCCACGCCATCGAGTTGGATTGCAAAATGAGCCAAGCTTACTATCTGCGCGGGTGTGTGTGGAGTTGGCTGGGCGAAAGCCCAAAGGCAATTGCTGATCATGATGAAGCGCTAAATCTTGAACCACGAATGGCGGCGGCGTTTTTCGCACGAGCGAACTGCTGGTTAAAACTTGGCAACTTGGACCAAGCCAAGACCGATCTGGATAAAGCGATCAAGCTAAATCCATGTATGGCGGACGCCTATGATTCCCGTGCCTCGGTCCGATTGAAGAAAGGTGAAATCGATCTGGCCATTGATGATTACACGGAAGCGCTAAAACACGAACCCAGTTTGGTTAAGTGTCTGGTTAGCCGCGCCTCGGCTTTAGGCGACAAAGGCGATTTCGGCAGCGCACTGGCCGATTGTCAAAGGGCGATCGAGTTGGCGCCGGAATACTGGTGGACATACCAGAACCTCGGCTGGACGCTCGTGAACCTTGGGCGATACAAAGAGGGGCTGGCCAGCTTTGAGAAAGGGTTGGCCATCGACCCCAATAATGTTGTTTTTCTTGAAAGCATCGCATGGCTTTTGGCAACATGTCCTGATGCGGGGATTCGCGACGGCCAGCGAGCGCTGGAGTGCGCGCGCGAACTCGGAGGCAGGGAAGGTATCTCTGAATTGCAGCGGCTGACGGCGATGGCAGCTGCGAGTGCTGAGGCTGGCAATTTCGCAGAAGCCGTAGCGTTTCAGAAAACGGCCATAGAGTTGGCACCGGAGCCTATAAAAAGCCTAGAAAAATCTATCCTTACTGCATTCGAGGAAGGTCGAGCTTGGCACATCTTGCCACAAACAGAAACGAGTTGGTAAGCACCGAAACGGTTTCCTTCAACTACCAGTTCGCCGGCGAGGGGTTGGGACCGCTGCGAGTGAGCGGGATATGCCGCAGGAAACGCGATTGGGTAAGTCCAAATCGGGGGCCAGTCCGTTGCACGACCACATTGCAGACGGTATCATTTGGGGATTAGACAAGGCCGGCTTATTGCGGTGACCAGATTATCACTCTGAAAGTGGCCCGCATGAGCACTGGGAGATTTTGCAAATGAGTAAGCACTTAGATTCAAAAGCCACTCACGATAAGCTTGGGTCGATCAGGGTCTGGATTTTTAAGAATCATTTGAAAGATAGTACCATGCATGGGGAGGAATTGTTTTTGTTCATATGAACAAGACAAATTCCAAATGGCGAAAGGACTGGCTGCACTCCCTAGAAAAGGACCCCAAGTAGATGATTTGAAGAAAGCGGATGTACGCACCACTGGATTTGCAAGCGATAATGTGTTTAACGCCCTGACAGAGCACATGATGAGGTTAGGATACCACGAAATCAATGAAGTAGTGTCCGATGTTTACGAAGGAATGATCACTAATGAAGCATCTCGATTGGTGGATGACCCAGCACATGATGACCTTCAAGAGGATGGATTCGGACACTACGGTTGGGAGAGCAAGTAACTGCTACTTTCGATCTTGCCAATCAAATCGCCAGCACCACGCAGACCAACGGCACCGTCATCGACGAAATCGCCTACGACAGCTTCGCCCAGATCCTGAGCGAAACTAACGCAAGCGCCGGTGACCGCTTCAAATACATGGCCTGCGAAACTGGCCACAAGTAGCCCGCCGGATGCGAAGTCTGAGGCGTTAAGCGGCACCGCCGCAAGATCGCCGTACGGACTGCTCATGATCTGACACAGCACCCAGTCGCCTCATCCAAACAAATGGCTGGCCGCAATTGTCTGAAGAAGGGACAGATGGCCAAAGCTTAAGAAGATGTTTTTTATCGTTTGACATAGCGCAGCAATGCAAGAACGGCAACAGCGCCTACGGTTGCGGTGATTAAGCTGCCGATCATCCCTGAAGAATGTAGTCCAAGAATTCTGAAAAGTAATCCACCAAGCGAGGCGCCAATAACTCCAACAATGAGGTTGCTCAGTAGGTCCGAGTTGTCCGTCTTCATAATCATGCTTGCAAGCCAACCCGCTGCCAGGCCGATGAGAAGTAAAGATAAAATATCCATTAACTTTTGCCTTTGATTAACTTAGGGTGCTTAGTCTAAAAGAAATATCCTGTCTGATATATCGTACTAGGGTGCTTTGGGTTATCAACTGATAAAATAAAGATTAATGGATGCATGTTGATTTGAAAGAAAGCATGAATGTATGAAAATCTGCCCCACTAGGAGCTTTATTCAAACCCCCGATGGTTAGTTGCAAGACAAGCCGTTTCTTTACAGAAGAGGAGTTTTGTGAAACTTTCCACCCGCGCAAGAGATGCGACCTTTCTGAAGGTTTTCCGAACAAGCGAATGCTGCCTTACGGCAGCTTCAGCAGCCAGCTTATGAGCCGTCGCGTTTCAGCCAAGATGTATACCAACGCGCCAGCCGCTGTGGTGAAACGCCGAAATGAAAGGCCGCCACGGTGAGTTGGTTAATCAAGGTGGTCCGACAGATGCCGACCTTGTTCCAGCGTCTGGCCGAGGTGCTGGCGGATTCGGTGGTCAGGACGATTCGACCATGCTTGCGTAATCGCCTGCACAATTCGTAGTCTTCCATGAGCGGCCAATTTGAAAAGCCACCTAGCTGGTGGAACAATTCTGCTCGCACAAATAGCCCCTGATCGCCATACGGCATTTGCAGAAATCGCGAGCGTAGGTTCGCTCCCCATTCAATCCAGCGGAGGGCAGTGCGCGGATCATCAATGCGGAGACGAAATGCCCCGGCGACGGCATCGTGATTCAAGGCTGACCAGATGGCGCATTGAAAGTTCGCGGGAAGCTTTGTGTCTGCGTGCAAGAACAGTAGTATTTCGCCACTCGCGAGTGCCGCTCCGGCGTTCATTTGACGCCCCCTCCCGGGCCGTGCGGGTACGATGCGGGCTCCCAATCGACGAGCGATGTTAACTGTCTCGTCTGCGCTTCCGCCATCGGCGATGATCACTTCGATGTCTGTTCGCCCTACAAGTGGCAATAAGGTCTGTTCTATGGTTCCTTCTTCGTTGAGCGTCGGCATAATAATCGAAAGGCGACCTGCTTGCGACATCGGCAAGATTGCGGAGAACTCGGTCGGCAGGCGTCGGCAGGCAAGCAAATCTTCAGGATAGTCCACATCTGAGAGTGGTTTTAGGAGGTGCATCTTGCAGTGCATTTGACGAGCTTTGTCGATTGTCTGTCGCAACACTTGGTCTGTGCCCCAGTCGATTCCCTGAAAAAGTTCTGGTCGATTTCCGTTGAGGCCGATCAAGTAGTAGCCGCCGTCCAGAGCTGGGCCTAAAGCAACATCGGATCGTGTCAGTGCGTCAAACGCTTCCGAGAGTAGAGCGGTTTCTATTTCCGGGCAGTCGGTGCCGATCACGAGTACGCGTTTAGCACCCTCGCAAAATGCCGCATCGATGGATTGATCAAGCCGTTCTCCCAGGCCGGTTCCTAGCTGCGGCGCAAACCGCCATTCAGCCCCGTACAGGCTGTTCATCTGATTGATGTCGCCCCCGGAGAATCTCACCTCCAGATCGCACGAACGATGCACGCGGAGTCGCCGCGCAACCTTTAAGGTTCTATGCGTCAACGCCTCCTGAAGTTGCGCCGCCCGCTCGGCCCCGAGCGCTGGAATCAAACGGGTCTTGGTGTGACCCGCCTCGGGAAAGCGCGCAAACACAATTAAACGCTCCGCTCGCACGGATGCAGATTGAATCGCTGCAGGTTCACCCAAAATAGAGATGCTCATAGGTGAAGGCTCACATTCTGATGCTGGTGGCAAGGGTCATTCACCCAAAGAATAGATTGCCCAATCATTGCGACAAACTCCCTTGGCAACTTGACCCAGCCCCTGCGGTGCAGCCGAAGCAGTGCTGGCCGGTAACGATGCGGCGATCGAGTAAGTGAGCGAGATCCTGTTCACGGATATCTAGAATATTTCGTGGCTGATCGGGAAAGAGCCCCAGCCCGAGCATTTGATTAAAGTCGCAGTCAGACAAATTCCCCTGCCAATCCACGGAAAGCATAGTACGACACATCAAACCACCGATCGTGGCTGGGTTAAATGCTTCCACAAGTTTCTGCATGTACGATTCAAACCTACCGCTTTGCAATAAATCGTCCAAGAATCGGCTAATGGGCATGTTGGTGATCGTATAGAGTTGTGTGAACTCGATGCCGTACCGAGTTCGTAGTTCTCGACGATAATCCGCTTCCAATAGGATTTGCGCAGGAGGCAGCGAAGGGCCAACGGGATTAAACACAAGAGTCAAGCTCAATGGCGAATCGGGAAGGCCGTAGCCCAGTTCATTTAATCGCCGTAGCGCCTTGATGGAGCGTTCAAACGCATGGTTTCCGCGCTGCTTGTTGACATTCTCTTCGAGATAGCAAGGGAGCGATGCGACGACTTCGACCGAGTGCTTCGCTAGGAACTCGGGGAGGCTCTCGAACCCTGAAGCCACGAGGATGGTCAAATTGCACCGATCAATCACACGCCGCCCCAGAGCCTTAGCTTCAGCGACTAGCCAGCGGAAATGGGGATTCATCTCCGGGGCCCCACCGGTGATGTCGAGGGTTGGGATGTTGGCGGTGCGAAGCAACCGAAGGCAGGCCTCCGCCACTGCGATAGTCATGGATTCGCGGCGGTCTGGGCCAGCATCCACATGGCAATGTCGACAGGTTTGATTGCAGACCTTGCCAACATTGATCTGCAGGACATCGATGCCTTTGGTCATCAATGGCCAATCACCATGTCGTGTGAGCGACTCCGCAAAAGGTGGCAAATGCACAGCGCCTTCGAGAATCCGCGTTTGTTCGGCTGGGTCGGTCAAAATACTCTGGCGACGGGCCAATGTTAATTCAGTCATCGATGTTCCTTTCGGTCAGCAACAAGGCTCGTCGGGGCCACAGCAGGGCCCCGCATCTTCTGTCGTGAGTTTGTAATTCGCACCCTTGCTTTCGCGGGCATCCCGGAGTTTGCTGCGATGGCAATCGAAAGCGTTTGCCTCCGATAGGGGAACCGACTCTCTCGGCTCAATTGCCTCGAACATTCCCGAATACGGCTGGCGCTGGAGTAATTGAAATGTCTTGTCACAAACAGCCATGCGAGCGCCCCGTTGGTATGCATGACCGTCGTCGTCTTGCACACTCTTGAACGGTCCGCGATAGATCACCGCTTGGTTGCGCTCTAGGCACGAGCCTTGCTTGCCTTTATGGGCCACTACGGTCACGGAGCGAAACTCGATGCCTTCGACCGTGCGCCAAGGTTCTCGTTGCCGTTTGACGATCTCGATGCCGTGAAAGCCGGCCTCTTCGAATGCGGATAAGAACTTGTCTTCCCGGAAAGCACCAGAAATGCATCCCGACCAAAGCTCGGGATCTTTCTGCAAACCGTGAGGCACTTCCTCGTCTGAAACGATGTCGCTGATTGCGGCCCTTCCCCCGGTTCTCAAGACACGAAAGATTTCCGCGAACAAATTGCGGCGATCTTGCTGTCGCACCAGATTAAGAACGCAATTAGAAACCACACAATCGATCGAATCGTTGGCAATCAGGGGTTGCTCGCGGCGGAGTCGTTCTTCCAGATTCCGCAGCACCAGCCAACTGGCGGGGTCATGTACTGGATGTTGCGCTAACTCTCGCCCCAACAAATCAAGATCGAGTTGCAGATCCTGAATCAACCCGTAGCGAAAATCGACATTGCCGTAACCTAGTCGCTCGGCAACTTGCTGCTGGTACTTGCGCGCTAAGGCGAGCATTTCGCGATTGCAGTCGACACCAATCACGCGGCCTCGCTCGCCCACGACCTGGGCCAGAATGTAGCATAGCTTGCCGCCCCCCGATCCAAGATCGAGCACCGTTTCTCCTTCGCGGGCATGCGTGGTCGGATCGCCGCAGCCATAGTCACGCTCGATGATTTCTTCAGGAATGATTGACAGGAAATTCGATGCGTATTCGACCGGGCAACAAAGCGCTTCTTCGCGTGCTTGGGCCGCCGCCGCATAACGATGGTATACCGAATTTTCCGCGGTGTGCGTATTCGGCTTGTTCGGGTGTGACATTCATCTACCTTTCTCAACGAGAGTGTTTTGCGAGTGGATTGTACAATCGCATTTCAACATGGGTGCGACAAATGGGAAGCCGATAGTTGAGTTATACCACAAAAAACATTCATTTGTTGGGCATTTCAATGTAGGTGCGACAAATGGAAAGGCGGTAGGGGCTGCCCACTTCCCTCCCACTGCATCTGCGGTGCTGGCGAGGCTGGTTCAATCGTTAAAGGGAGCTGAGTTTGGTATAAGGTTTGCTCTATGTCTGCCCACTCAGTTTGGTTGAGTCATGGTGGACAATCCTCGAACAACGGGGATTCCTTGTTGAATTCAAAACTCCGCTAACGGTTGAAGTAGTTCCTGATCGAACGGTGTGCGATATCGCATGGGTACGGTCCGACAGGAAGATGGTATGATCGAGATCATGGCATGGCCGGCGGCTACTGTGCTGGCGCTATGAGCGTACCGAAGAGGGATTTGAATTAGGATATATATTCCATGACGAAAACACACGGAGAAGAACAGAAGCGTGGTTACCGGTTGTAATGATCGTGGAAGCACTTCTCTTGGTTGTGACCATCGCAGGATGTGCCGGAGCAACTGTTTCACCCATTCTTGTCAAATGGTTAATCGTGCCGATTTTTTTGCTTTTCACTTGGCATGTTGTCGTGATCCCAATTTGCATCTTTTATCTCGTCGGAAGGCCGATCGTGATGACGCTCTCGCCCTCTTGGAGGCCAGGGTCGAGTGAGTTTATGAGAACATTGCGTGCACGAGAAGCATTGAATGACGACGAGTTCTATGCGCGTTATTACCACGCATTGCAAATCCCGATTGACACTGTTGCGTGCGTTCGGCGTGCACTTCTGGAAATTGACTCGGACCTCGACCGTGCTATCCCATCGGACAATTTGGGCTTAGTTGATTTGGATTTTATCGAGGGATGCTGTACACCGTCGAACAAGAATTAGACATCCGATTTACCCAAGCAGATTACGATTCCATAGATTGCACCCTTGATAATCTAATTCGGGTTGTTGACTTCCGTCTTAATTCAAAGTAAGTGTCGCAAATGAAAGATTATTCTGCATTCAAAGGGCCAACGCCAGACCTGCGTTCCCTGAAGACGGTCTGGCGCTGCGACCGAACGACTTCATCGTGCTATTAACGCCCGGCAAAATCCCGCTGTTGAAAGGTCATGAAGCGGCGGTCGGTCTTGTACGGGGATTCGCCCATGCGGGTCAGCTTCGCCTTGGCGAGTTTGTAGCGGTAGTTGTTCGTGATCGGGTCTGCGACACGGTGGGATAGTGCATTAAATGGGTTGGGCGGGAACAGAAAGTAAGTGAACAGCACACCCGGAGGAACCGCGGTTGTGACCATCGCAATGGCTTTTATCTCACCTCTCCCGATGCGGATGTGGCCGTTTTTCTCCAGCCAAGCGAACTTTATCTCCTCGGCTTCGACGCGGTTGAAACCGCCCGTCTGGATCAGTACATCGTCGTTGGTCAACCGCACGACATCGCCACTCTCGATTTTGTACGCCTTCGCGTCGTCCGGGTGGATTTCCACGAAGTTACCCGGCCACCGTGCCGCCATGTACGGCTTACGCAGATCGTCGAAACCGGACTGCCAGAACTCGTTGATGCGCCCGCAAGTCAGCCACAACTCACCCTTCTTTGGATCTGGTTTGATCCGACTGTAAAAGTCGGCGAATAGTTCCCATGGGCTCTTGATAAGCAGAGCCTTACCGGAGTGCGAATTGAACGCCGTTAGCCATTTGGCGTGGGTCGTCGGACCTTCAGGGTCAGAGAGTTGAAGCGTGCTGTCGTGCAGCCGTGCGGTGCCGGCGAGTTTACCTTGCTCGTATCGCACGGGGCATTGAATGCCCGTTGTTCCAAGGGTTCGTAGTGCCTCGTGACCTTTTTGTCCGTCCTTTGCGGCCTTCCAAACGAGAGGGTAGTAATCCAGCACATCGCCACGGCTAAACCGAGCTGCTTCCTCGAACACTGCGTTATCGTCGGCCCAATCGTAGCCGCTGAAGCCCAGAGCCTTGGCGAACTTGGCAACCGCCCACCAATCTGGCTTGGCCTCACCGGGGGCATCGTAGAATTTTGAGTACAAACGCAATCGCCGCTCGCCGTTACACCTCGCCCCGTCGTGTTCGCCCCACGCAGCGGCGGGCAACACGATATCGGCCAACTCGGTGTTCAGCGGGTTGACTGGATAAATATCTGAATCGACCAGAACCATGCCGCCATCGTCCACCCGATTGATAAGCGCTGCGATGATTTCATCTTGGTTGTAACTGGTCGGCTGGTGTTTGCTTTCGACTGTCAGCTTTCGTACAGTGCGAGCCAATTCTTGGCTGGCGGTCATCGCGCCCGTCCAAGTCGTCCCGATCACCCACAGGAACCGCACCTCGCCTTTCTCGACCCAGCGGTCGAGGTCGAGTTCGACCTTGCGGCGACCGGGGAGTCGTTCCGGCGATTTCTCGCGAGGGTATGGAGCCGCACCGATCCAGCCCCGCTGATGCCCCCCGAGTCGGCTGACCATGCGACCTGGTCGATTGCCTGATCCGCAGAGCAAGGCCAGAGAAGCCATACTCGCAGTGTTTAGGTAATTGTTGCTCCAGTAATTGCCTTTCTCGAAAAGGAAAGTGGTTTTGGACCGCACTTTTGCGGCACCGCCGGAAAGCAATTTTGCAGCCTCGTGGATCTTATCTTTGGGAATACCGGTTTCCTTGGCCGCGAAGTCGAGCGAGGCCGGCTCGTAGGCCAGCAGCCATTTCTTGTACCCGGCGAAATCGATGGCACCGATGTCGCCCCATGTGGTGCGCCACTGCCACGGCGTATTGCGGGACCCCCGTCCAAAACCGCTGTCGATTTCCCAAGCGTTTGCTACCCACCGCTGGATGAACTCCTGGTCTTCCCACCCGTTTTCAAGGATCACCCGGCTGAGGGCCATATGCAAGAGCGCATCGGTGCCTGGAACGATCTGGAGAAACAACCCGCCGTTCGCTTCAGCGTAGGCCACGCCCATTGTGCGGCGGGGAACTACGAAGATCATCTTCGCCTTCGACCGCATCATCCATTCGGTGAAGACGACGGTCTTCGACTCGTAAGGGTCGGTACCTGAAATGAACAACACATCGGCAGCCTTGAAGTCTTCGTAGGCCGCGCTAAAGGTGATGATGCCCGCATCATCGATGCCCGCAGTGTCGTTCGACATTGATGGCTTGTCGTGAACTGCGAAGGCTGGCGTTTTGATTGACTCGAATGCCAACTTGCTGATGGCATAGGTGTTCTCGAAGAACTCGTAAGAGTAAGTTTTCATCCCCCACGCGGCTTCACCATACTTCGCTAGGACATGCTTACTGACCGCCGCCATCACTTGGATAGCCTTTTCCCAACTAACACGGACCAGCTTGCCACCGATTCGCAGTTGCGGAAATTGAAGCCGATCCTTGGTTGGCCCCGTGGCTGTGTAGCACTTGAGCGCGAGGGTGCCGCCCCGGATGGAGTGGTTGCCGCCCGGGTTGACGACGGTGGCTTCATAGTCGGGAATAACGATGCAGTTGTGCGGCTTACCACCGACCATAACGATGGTGTGTTGGTTGGGGCTGACCCAGACGCCCTCGAATCCAGTGGGGAAATCGGCCCCGAAGGCGTTGTCCTTTGCCGCCGGCCCTCCCTCTGTTCCGACTGGCCAAGTGAAGACCTTGTAGCCGCACCCAACCGCGCAGTAAGCGCAGCCTGTGGTTTGTACCTTCGCACCTTTCGGGGGAAGAGGCACACGGTCTTTTCGTTCGTAGATTGGCAGTTCCATAGTGTTCTTGCTCTCAAGCCTTTGGCTCAGCCCTGTTGTCGTGAAAACCGAAGACAAGGCCGAGTATTCCTACGGCGAAGATGTCATCGTCGCCGAGTTCGAGGACGACTTGCGGCAACCCCTGCGTGGCATGGCCGCTGACAACCATGCCATGTCGTGTCAGATCGAATGTGGTCCAATGACCCGGACACGGCCCCGCGATTCCTGGGTCGGCGAAAAACTGCTTCGACGGTATTTCCCATCCCATATGGGGGCAGAGTGAGCTGAATGCGACCACATCCTTCTGAGGGCCGATGCCGCCTGCCGCTTCCTGGCCAAGTTTTATCAGCGTCATGTTGCAATTCGCCTGGTCCCAGGGGTAGCGGAACACCACAGTCTCGCCAACCTTCAGCTTACTCAACGCGGCGACTTTCTTCTTCGGATAGTCGGCCCGCTGCCCCTGTGCGATGCCAACGCCAGGGATAGTCAGTGCGACTAGTGACGCACCGGCGGCGAACAGGAAGTCACGGCGATCGAATACGAACCCGCCGCAGGAGTTTTCACAACGAAGTTTCGTATCGGCGAGTGGGATGCGTTCCTCTGTCATGTCACTTGTTTCCTTTCAGGCGGTATTCGCCATAGGGCGGCAGCGGCGGCAGCTTGTCGGCCAACGGATCGCCCGACAGACTTTCGAGGAAGGCGAGAAGGTCGGCCTTCTCGGCCTTCGCTAATTGTAACGGTTTCATCAGGGTACTTTTGTTCGGGTGCTTGCCGCCGCCTCTGTCGTAGAAGTCGATGACTTCCGGTAGCGTCTTGAACAGGCCATTGTGCATGTATGGGGCAGTATACTTGAGTTCTCGCAGGCTGGCCGTGCGGAACTTGCCAGAGTCGCCTGCTCGTTTGGTAACATAGTATAGCCCGAGGTCATCGCGGGCCGACTCGTACAATTTTCGCTGCACTCCGTTGGAGGCCTGCTCGAAGCGAAATGTGATCTGCTTGTTGGGGCTATTGAGAAAGTCTGGGCTGGGCGGCACGCCGAGGTTGTGATAGCGGTCGTCGGAGAGCAACGCCCCGTCGTGGCACTGGATGCAGTTGGCCTTCCCAGTGAACAGCTTGAAACCACGCTTTGCTGCGTCGCCGATGGCCTGGTCGTCACCTTTTAGGAATGCGTCGAACGGGACATTCTTGCTGTTGAGGGTCCGCTGGTACGCAGCGACGGCTCGCAGCATATTTGCCCAGGTTGGGTACTCTTCTCCAAATATGGCCTTGAACTTGTCTCGATAATCCGGCACCTGGGCGAGCCGTTCTTCGGCCAACGATTCATCAATGTTCCCGGCGACAGCACCTGTCCATGCCCCTTCGTTTTGCTCCTCGATGCTGCTCCTCGACCCATCCCAGTTGAACTTCTGGAAGTAGGCGACATTGTAGAGGGTGCTGGAGTTGCGCCAGTGGCTGGTGCCGGTGCCGCCCATCGAGATCGCAGTGCGGGCGGTGTACCCGGTGTGAGCAGGGTGGCAGGTGTTGCAACTGGTCGCACCGTCCGCCGACATCCGCGGATCGAAGAAGAGTAGGCGACCAAGTTCAACTTTTTCCTTCGTCGTTGGGTTGTCCTTCGGGGCGGGCGCAGTGGGCAACGGGGTGATCGGTCGGGGCTGTCGGGTGATGATGGGGTCGCCCTTATCAAAGGTCGGCATCGGTTCGTCTCGGCCCAGTGGCATTAACACATAGTTGGGCGGCTCCGGCACGAACACCTTGAAGGGTTCAGACGAGAGTGCTTGCAGAAAAGCCACTAATTGCTGCTTCGCGGCTGCGGTCAGGTTCAGGGGCTTCAACCCGGCTCTTTGGCCCTTTTCGCCGCCCTGATCGTAGAAGTCGATGACTTCCTCCAGCGTAGTGAACCGCCCATCGTGCATGTAGGGTGCGGTGCGACCGACCTCCCGCAGGCTCGGCGTGCGGAACTTGCCCCGGTCGGCTGCCTTGAACTGAACTACATACCGCCCGGCGTCTCCGGTGAGGTTCCGATAGTTCGGCGTTCCCAGCCCCCGGAAGAACCGCCGGAAGGTGATGTACCGTTCGGGGTCGTCCAGCAGTTTTGGTTTCGTTCTAAGTCCCAAGTCATGGAATTGGTGGTCTGTGAACAGCGGAGTCGGATGACACTTTGCGCAGCCCGCATGACCTTCGAACAGCTTCTTTCCAGCAAGCGCATCTGCCGAGAGTGCTTTCTCGTCGCCAATCTGGAAGCGGTCGAACGGTGTCAGTGGCGAGTTGAGCGAGCCGACATAAGCAGCTACCGCCTTCAGTATCGTCCCGAAATCTGGTTCTACGCTGTAGGCGACCTTGAAGAGTTCGACATACTCGGGAACTTGTTTCATCCGCTCGATGAGCAACCGCCCGTCAGAAGCCATGAAGAAAGGCTCTGTCAGGTGATCTCGGATTACGCTGGCAAGGTCTGCACCAGACATGCGACCGTCCCAGTATGCGGACTTGACATGCGCAACATTGAGTAGCGTCGGCGTGTTGCGGAACAACGCGGTGCCGGGGTAGCCGATACTGATCGGCAAGCCATCGGTGAACGCCTTGTCGGGCTGGTGGCAGGAGGCACAACTAAGAGCGTTGCTGGCCGACAAACGGCGGTCGAAGAAGAGTGCCTTTCCGAGTGCGATTTGCTCGTTCGTGACCTTCAGTTGAGACGGTGCGAACGGCTTGACGACGGCTTCAGCGGGTCGGGTTCTGGAGAGTATTGGCCGTTCCGTGCTGTTAACCTTCGGGGCATCGACTCCGAGCGAGGCGAGGTAGTCCACTAGCGCATTCAGATCATCGTCGGAGAGCGTGATACCGAATTTCCTCGGCATCACGCCTTTCTCGAAGCCACCAGGAGCGACAAAGGCATCCGGGTCGAGGATCGACTCGCGGATGTACTCCTTAGCGGTCGTCTTGGGCTTGCGGGTGCTGGCAACTTTACCAAGCATCGTGAGATCAGGGCCAACTTCACCGTCAGCACCGGGCGCGCCGGGAATGATGTGACAGTTACCACAACCACCGCGATTGAAGGTCGCCACAACAGCGCGTTGGCCAAATAATAGTGATTCCTTTGTCAATTCGCCTTCCGCCCCGGTCGTGGTGCGGACGAGGGCCACCCAGGCGACGAGAATCGCCGCGATTCCGACCAACGATTTGAACCTTTTTACCATCACGGTTTCCTCGTCATTTGCCGTCCGCGAGTTTATCGATCTCGCTCAGGATGTCGGTTGGGACCGGCAGGCCTAGGAGAAGGAAAGATAGAATATCCATTAACTTTTCGCCTTTGATTAACTTAGGATGCTTACTTATGCATATAGAAATACACTATTCAATTTACCTTATCATGGAACTTTGGTTTAGCAACCAATAAAGGATGGATAGAGGGGCAAGGATAGTTGAAGGTAAAAGGTATATGACTAAGGGTTAGTCGCTTGGCACACGGCTTCATTACATGCCATGCACAACTTTATTGACCGTTTAATTTCAAGGTCAAGATTAGTTGAAGGCGTGGGCATATAAATAAGAGTAAAAGGTGAACAGTTTTTTACAAAGCGGGAATGTATGGGAATTGAACCCACTGGGAGCTTTGTTCAAACCCCCCGATGGTTTTGAAGACCATGGCCAACACCAGTTGTGCAAACACTCCCGAAACCAACTCCATCTGGCAGCAATTGCCATCAAGTTATTATCCATGGAAAAGCTGGACTGTCCAGATTTGTTGTTGGGAACCCCCAATAAAAACAAGTTGGAAAGAGTTAAACTCGCTAAAAAGGAGAATAAACCCGAATAATCGAATAAAAAATATGGTTTTGTGAACTGATTTGTAAAAGAGAATTGACAATTCTGTATTCAAACCTCAAAATAGAGTAACCTACCTTATTGATTTTCCTGCCTGAGGTGGAAAGGTCTTCCTATGATTGCTTCCTCGATCAACAAAAATAAGTTCGCCTTTTCGATTGCATTACTGTTACTTGCAGGAGAGTGGTCGTTTGGGCAAACGCTAAGCCAAAAAATTGATGCAGAGTTGGCAAAGCCAATTGCGGATTTTGAAAAGAAAGCTGCGCCACTTTGTACCGACCTTGAATTCATACGACGGGCCACCTTAGATCTTACAGGTACTATCCCTACCGTAGAACAGGCTCGAGCTTTCGTTAAAAATACAAATGCAAATAAGAGGGCAGAACTGATTGATACCCTGCTTGCGAGCCCAACGCACGCTTGGTATTTCGCAATGGTATTGGATGTTAATTGGATGGAACGCAGGGCAGACAAACATGTGCCTTCTGCCAATTGGAAGCAATATTTGCGCGAATCATTACTTGCGAATAAGCCCTACGATGTAATGGTGAAAGAGATACTTTCGGCAGATGGTGTAGATGCGAAGATGAGGCCTGCTGCCAAGTTTTATCTTGATAGGGAAGGCGAACCACATTTGATCACTAGGGATATCAGCAGATTGTTTTTGGGTGTTAATTGGCAATGTGCCCAATGCCATGATCATCCAAAGGTGGAAGAGTACAAACAGGATTTGTACTACGGCTTGTTTGCATTTTTCAATCGAAGTTATGTATTTACCGATGCGAAGACAAAGCAATCGGTATTTGCGGAAAAAGGCGAAGGTGATGCGAGTTTTCAATCGGTGTTTGATCCTGCGAAGGTAACAAAATCAAGCGGGCCTAAATTGTTCATGCGTGCCGCAATCGTCGAGCCCAAGATGGAGAAGGGCAAGGAGTACGAAGTTGCGCCTACGAAAGAAGTAAGAGGAGTACCTAAGTTTAGTAGAAGGGCGCAGATTGCTAATGAGTTAGCACGGGCCGATTTTGCGCCCTTTGCTCGAAATGGGGCTAATCGACTTTGGGCACACATGATGGGTAGGGGCATTGTTAATCCATTGGATTTGAGCCATGATGAAAACCCTGCATCGCACCCGGAATTACTAGATTTGTTGGGGAAAGAGTTTGTAAAGGCGAAGTTCAATCATAAAGAAATACTTGGGCAGATTGCGAAAAGCAAAGCGTATCAAAGGTCTAGCCAGTTACCTGCGGGCTTGAAAGATATTAAACCCGAAGAGTATCTGGTTGGTGCGATCAGGCCTTTGTCGGAAGAGCAATTTGCCTATGCCATATTGCAGGCCTCTGGGTTTACAGATGCAGAACGACTGGCACTTGGTGCGAAGGTAGAGGAATCTGCACTCCAAGCAAAATTAACGCCACAAGCGATGCCAATTATTAATGCGTTGGCAACGCCAGCGGGTCAGGTTCCTGGTTACGAGGCCCGGGTGGAGCAGGCGCTTTATCTTTCTAACAATGCGACGCTGCAAGGCTTGCTTGCCGCTCGAAAAGGTTCTCTTTCATTTAAGTTGTCTGAAATTAAGGATGCTAAATTGTTTGCAGAAGAATTGTACTTGGGCATCTTAACCAGACTACCTACGGAAGATGAAATGAAGGAAGTAGAAGCCTTGCTAGGCAAGAAAGATGCGAATAAAACAGCGGTAATAAGAGACTTGGTGTGGGCATTGATGACCTCGATCGAATTTCGTTTTCAGGTATGATCACCTGAAGAATAGGAATGAAAAAATGAACTGTAAGTATGCTTGTAACACGGTGGAACACGGCGTATCGCGCAGAGCTTTTCTAGGAGGCGCTGCTGGTATGGGTTTGGGAATGCTTGCTAATCCTTTAGCTGCAAAGGGGCTTGCAAGCCAGCAGAAAAGGGTACTGGTTGTATTTCTTGCGGGGGGTGTTAGTCAGTTAGAAACTTGGGATCCAAAGCCCGGCGTAGTGACGGGTGGCCCTTTCAGAGCTATTCCGACTTCCGTTCCGGGAATTCATATCAGTGAACTTCTTCCCTACACTGCATCTTGGATGCACAAGCTTGCGTTAGTGCGTGGCATCAACACGAAAGAAAATGATCACGGCAAGGGTTCTTATATTATGCACACGGGGCGTAGGCAGGAGCCTGCGAATGAGTACCCACATTTAGGTTCGGTATGTTCGAAGCTTCTGACGGAAGATAAGAATCCCCTGCCTGGTTATTTAAACATAACGCCCAATGGGTCGGGTGCGCAAAGTTCGAAGGATGCGGCGTATCTCGGCACTAGGTTTGGTTCGGTGAGTATAAGCGATGGCAAAGCGCCTGCGAATTTAGAGAAACCCGGGGCGATTAATACGGAAGCGGAAATGCAGCGTCATCTGCTAAGGCAGAATGCAAACGAAAGATTTTACTCGCGCAGGAAATCTGCGATGACGGAAGCATATACCCAGACTTATGACCAGGCACGCATGTTGATGGAGAAGCGTGGGTTGTTCGATATCACTTCAGAATCTGGAAAGCTTGCGGATCGGTATGGGAAACATGATTTTGGCAGGCATTGTTTGTTATCTCGCAGATTGCTTGAAGGTGGTGCAACCTTTGTTAAGGTTAGTCATACCAATTATGATACCCATCACGAAAACTTTGATTTTCATATTGAGCAATTGGGCGAGTTTGATCGAACCTTTGCAACCCTCTTAGAAGATTTGGATATTCGAGGAATGTTGGATAGCACTTTGGTTGTGGTGATGTCTGAGTTTGGTCGGACTCCCACCATCAATCGGAATTTTGGCCGAGATCATTGGGGCACCGCTTGGTCGGTTGCGATGGGAGGTTGTGGCATTCAAAAGGGTGCAGTTGTTGGGAAAACAAATGCGACCGGCACCGCGGTTGTGGATAGAGAAGTGAATGGGGGGCATTTATTTCATACTTATTTGAAAGCCTTGGGGTTTGATTCGAAGAAGAATTTTTATGTGGATCAGAGGCCATTGCCCATGGCAGATCCCAAAGCATCGCCCATCGAGGAAATATTGCTGTGATGCAAAAAGATAAAGATGCCAAGAAGGAAGCACCTAAAACTCCCGAGGTGGTGAAACCCTCACCGCCTTCTGTTTTTCCTGGGTTGGATCCTGCTGCAGCAAGGCAAGCTAAGGAATTCAAGCACACATCTGCATTGCTTGCGTGCAGGTATGAACCCTCGGGAAAGTTTTTGTTTACTTCTGGGCAAGACAATACCTTGCAACGCTGGGAGATTGAAACTGCAAAGAAGACCGATATGGCGGGGCATTCGAGTTGGGTGCGGGCAATGGTGTTTGCGCCCAAGGAAAAGTTGTTGTTGAGTGGCGGTTATGATGGTCAGATTTTGACTTGGAATTATGAATCAGCAGAGCCTATACCGCTTAGGCAGGTGCTTGCTCATCAGGGTTGGATAAGGGCGTTAGGTGTTGATCCTGCAGGTCAGAAGCTGGTTAGTTGCGGTAATGATGGGAGGATTGCGATTTGGTCAATTCCCGAGTTGAAGCTTGTTCATTCGTGGCAGGCGCATGAAAGCCATGTGTACCAGGTTGGGTTTCATCCCTCAGGTAAAGAGATCGTCTCGGTTGATTTAAAGGGAATGGTTCGCATTTGGGATCTTGCAGGAAAGAAAATCAGAGAAGTTGAGGCCAAGGCGCTGCACAAGTATGACACAGGTTTTGGTGCAGATATTGGTGGGGCCCGATCAATGGCTTTTTCAACCGATGGAACCGTGTTGGCTCTTGCAGGAATTACGAATGTGACCAATGCGTTTGCAGGGATTGGTAATCCTATTATTTTGTTGATTGATTGGGCTACGGGAAAGATCACTCAAACCCTAGCGCCAAAGGAAAAATTTCAGGGAACGATGTGGGGCGTGGCTTGGCATCCTGCAGGTTTTGTTGTTGGCACAGCAGGTGGAAATGGGGGAATGCTTTGGTTTTGGAAACCCGATCAGCCCAATGAATTTGCAGCTATCAAGCTGCTGGATAACTCCAGAGATATTTCAATTGCGCCTGATGGTAAAGCGATTGCAATACCATCCTATGGCGGATTTGCCCGAATTTTTGATATCACACCCAATCTTTATCCGCCTAAAGAAGTACCTCCAAAGGTTCCGCCAGCCAAGAAATAAATTTTGACCCGGATGTAAGCAAGTAAGAAAAAGGTTCCTAGCTTTAATTCAGTCGAGTATTTTCATTTTGATCACCCATTCAAATCGTTCTTTTGTGATAGAGTTTCTACGAACATATCGAAGAGGGTGTCCATCCTTGCTGGAAAGTGAAGCTGTGGTGAAAAAAGGTTGGCCAGATTTTTGATCCTCTGCCAAGTTCTTTGCCATCGATTCCAAAAGATCAAGAACTTGATATTGGGAAGGAACCTGCAATGGAACAAAGTTGCCATCGATTACCAGAGAGGTGATATTCTGATTTCGAACCTTGATGAGTAATTGTTTTTTGAATCCGCCTGGTTCTTTGGCTTCAAGAATTTCGAGGTCGTAATCGATTAAACCAGATTTTTTCCAAAGGGAGAGGGCATTACCGATTTGTTGGGTGGAGAGTTGGATGGAACGGTTGAACACCCAAGGCACGATGATTGCGGTGGTTCCAAGCGCAAGTAGGATTGCAAAGAACCACAGTGATCGTGGAATGGATCGGGGCATGTTGAATCCCATGATTACTTTCGTAATTGCCTAGCGGAGAAGCTTTCAGGGCTTTCAGCTTTGGAAATTACGACAATGCCGTTTTCTGAAACGGTAAACCCGCGTTTGCGATCTTCCTCGATATCGTAGCCAATGGTTGTACCCGGAGGAAGTTCCACATTCTTGTCGATGATGGCCCTTCGGATTCTGGAATGTCTGCCAACATTAACACCTTCAAAAAGAATGCAATCTTCAACAGTAGCATAGCTATTAACGCGAACCCCAGGCGAAAGAATACTTCGAGAAACATTGCCGCCACTGATGATGCTACCTTGGCAGATAATGCTATCGTGGGCCTCGCCCCTGCGACTTTGGCCCCGTAGGCCTTCGTCGTTAAAGACGAATTTTGGGGGTGGGAACTGAGGCTGGAATGTTCGAATAGGCCATTCGGTATCGTAAAGATTAAGCACAGGGTCGATACCAACGAGATCCATGTTGGCTTGGTAATAGGCATCGAGGGTACCAACATCGCGCCAATAAGGAACGGACTTTTTGTTTTTATCTTGAAAGAGGAAGGCATGGACATTAAGCCTAGAGATAATGCTGGGGATGATATTTTTCCCGAAGTCATGGGAGCTATTTTTACGGGCGGCATCTTCGAATAGAAGTTCAAACAAAGATGATGCGGTGAAAACATAGATCCCCATAGAAGCGAGAGAGAATCCAGGATTCCCAATAATTTCAGGTGGATGTTCGACTTTTTCGACAAAGGATGTGATGCGGTCGTTTGCATCAACATCAAGAACGCCAAATTGGTTGGCTTCACTTACGGGAACTGGAATACAGCCTATGGTAAGGTCGGAACCTCTTTCAATGTGGAGTCGAATCATTTCGCTGTAGTCCATTTTGTAGATATGGTCTGCAGCAAGAATAACGATGTATTTGGGGTTGGCTTTTTCGATTACATAAATGTTTTGGTAGATGGCATCTGCGGTGCCTTTGTACCAGTGTTCGTCAATCCGTTGTTGTGGGGGAAGAACTTCAACATATTCATCAAGTTGTGGGCTGAGGAAATTCCAGCCTAGGTTTAAATGTCTGTCAAGGCTTCGCGCTTTGTATTGGGTTAGCACGAGGATTTTACGAAGGTTGCTATTGAGGCAGTTGGAAAGAGGGAAATCAATGATGCGGTAAAGTCCGCCAAAGGGTACTGCAGGTTTGGCTCGGTCTCTGGTGAGGGGTTCGAGTCTGGTGCCTTTGCCACCTGCAAGAATTAGCGTTAGTACATCACGCAAAATAAATCCCCTTTAAAATCATATTTAAAATCTTACTTGAAATCTTCATAGTACTGTAACAGTTTTGCAACATGATGCTTTGAGGAAAATCTAGATTCTGCGAATTCTCTGGCATTATTGGCAATTTCAGAGGCCCTTGCGGGATCATCAAGAAGCAGTCTGATTCTTTTGGCAAGCTCTGCGCATTCGCCAGGAGCATAAAGAACGGCAGTTTTTCCATCTTCAACGAATTCTGCCATTCCCGCCGTGTTGGATGCGATTAGTGGTCTGCCTGAATGCATTGCTTCTACCGAAGAATAGTAACCCCCGGGCGTAAGGTTGGTGACAAGAATGATAGTGGCTTTTGCAAGCCAAGGTTCTTGGAAATCAACCTGACCCGGAAAATGGATTTTATCTTTTGCCATTAGTGCAGAGCGGAAGGAGTAGAGGTTATTTAAATCGCTTCCACTGCCTGTAAGGTACAATTTTAATTCGGGTTTTACATAGTGAAGGATATCCATGCACCAAAGGGCATCGCGATGGTTGAAGTCGTGATGAAAGGGGCCCGAGGAAAATAAATAAGGTGTTTCGGAGGTAGAGGCGAGAGATTGCGGAGCAGTTTGCAGAGAGATACCCGGAGGTAGGTGCGCCAACTTGGATGAAGCGATGCCCCGAGTCTGCAGACTGTTTTGGGAAGCTTTCGTGGTGCAGAATATTTTGCGCACTTTTGAAAGTAATCGTTGGCGCAAAAAATTCGGTCGAAACCCTGCTGTCGGGAGACCCGATAAAAATGATTTTGAAAGGTGGGAAGGGGAGGAAAGCCCAATGGCATCTAGGGCTTTGAGGCTGATCACATGGATAAAATTAGTGGCGATTTGGTGGAGCCATAACCTTAATTTGAACAAGGCTTTTATATCCCACAACCCTTTACTATCGAAATGGGTAACTATTGCGCCTGTTTCTGCGAGTAAAAAAGACCAAGGGGCTTCCTTGCCTAGAACACCTACCGCAACGGTGTAACCCATTGCCCGAAGTTCAGCAACGCAGGCAAGTAGTTGCCTAGAATTGCCTGTGTATTCGGTGCTGTCGATGAAAAAAGTAATGGCAGGCAAAGTAAGTCCAATCTGCAAAGAAAAGCAAGAAAATCAGTCCAAATCTCTAAATCAGTCCAAATCTCCAATATAGGGGAGATTGCGATATTCATCGTTGTAATCGAGGCCATAGCCAACCACAAATTTATCGGGGATTTCGAAACCGCAGTAATCGGGTTCAATAGGTTGTTCCTGCTTATCCATTTTACGAAGCAGTACGGCGGTGCGAATGCTTTTGCATCCTTTTTCCTTCAAATAGATAGTGAGTTTTGAAAGTGTGTTCCCGGAATCCAAAATATCATCCACAAGAAGGATGTTTCGGCCATGGATATCGGGCAGCATAGAGGCATCGATGTTAAGATCGCCTGGAATGGTGGTTTCCCCCCGATAACTGCTGGCCCGAACAAAGCAAATGCGAACGGGAATATTAAGTTGGCGTACAAGGTCGGAGAGAAAAATCAGACAACCTGTAAGAACTCCTACCACGGTGATGGGTTGGCCATTAAATTCAGTTGAGATAAGTTTGGCGATTTCAGCGACCCGGTTTTTAATAGTTTCTTCGTTGATGAGGATTTTCACAAAAGCTCCTATAAAATCGAGGCTAGAATAAAGGTTGATAAAAGCTCGAGCAATTTCCCTGAGGGCCTATTCCCCCTGTTTTACCTTTCTTTGGTTGTTATGACTAGACTGGTCTTGCACGATTTCTAGAAAGCGTTGTAAATCCTAGTTATGGAATAGTTTCGAATGTCTGACAAGGAGCAAGGATGGCGATCCTCGAGGTGCGCGGACTAATCAAGTATTATGGCAGCCGTAAAGTTGTTGATGGGGTTACCTTTCAAGTGGATGTAGGTGAGGTCGTTGGGTTGTTAGGGCCCAATGGTGCGGGGAAAACTACGAGTTTCCGCATGACCACGGGGCAGGTTACGCCCAATGGCGGAAAAGTTATATTTGCGGGTAAAGATGTAACACATTTGCCAATGTTTGGTCGTGCCCGATTGGGCATGGGCTATTTGGCGCAGGAAACCAGCGTTTTTAGAAAGCTGACGGTTGAACAAAATGTGATGGCGATTTTAGAAATCATGCCAAAACATCGCATTCTTGGCCGTAAGTTGACCCGTTCTGAGTGCCTTGATCGCACTGAAAAAGTTCTTGAAAAATTCGGCTTAACTCATCTTAAGAAAAACAATGCTTCTCGATTATCTGGTGGCGAGAAAAGACGGTTGGAAATTGCTCGTTGCCTTGCGTGTGATCCGTTGTTGATACTTTTGGATGAACCTTTCACTGGGATTGATCCGCAAACCATAGAAGATATCCAGCATATTGTTCTTGATTTGAAGAAGCAGGGGATTGGAATTTTGGTGACGGATCATCGCGTGCGCGAAATCTTATCGATCACGGACAGGAGTTATTTGATCAAAGGTGGAACGGTGCGTACGCACGGTGCCCCTCAGGATTTGATTCGCGATCCAATTGCTATTCAGGAATATCTGGGCAATAGCTTTAATAATGATTCAATTGGCTTGCCTACAACTGTAATTCCTTCGCGGGAGACGATGGGTCAAAGGCCCCCATCAACACCGGTGGTGCAAGAGAAACCTGTGGATCAAACGCAAGGTGTGCAAAAGTTATTAGAGCGTGAGAAAGTTTTGGAGTTACTTGTGCAGTTTGCCTCAGGCTCTGAAAGAGCGGGTGAGGAATTGCAACGCTATGGCATAAGTGCGGTTCCCTTTTTGCTGGATGCCCTTGAAAGGCGCGATTCAGAATTACGGAGGAGGGTGCATGGATTGCTCGAACAAATAGCCCATGGTTCTATTCCATTCGATCCCTTTGCCCCAGAAGCGCAGCGTAGGCAGCAACTGAGTGGATTAAGAGATTCTTTTACCAAGATGGCAGGTTGAAATGCCTAACGAATTCAAGGATCTGATTTCCCAATATGTTCAGGGTGGCAATTTATTAATACAATCGGTTGCCCACATGCCTCTTGATCATTTGATGGCCCGGCCTATTGCGGGAAAATGGTCGACTCTTGAGGTTATTTGCCATATTGCAGATTTTGAGTCGGTTTTTGCTGATCGGATGAAAAGAGTCATAGCTTTGGAAAATCCCCAGCTTTTGGGAGCGGATGAGAATCTTTTTTTAAAATCATTATCGTATCATCAACGAAATATTGGCGAAGAATTGGCATTAATTGATTTGGTTCGTTCGCAGATGGCAAGAATTTTGACTGGTTTGCCTGATTCCGCTTGGACTAGGTTGGGTACGCACAGCGAAAAAGGACCAATTTCCTTAAAAAATCTGCTTCAAAAAGCGATAGGCCATATTGAGCATCATTTGCCTTTTATTGATCAAAAAAAGAAGGATTTGGCTTCAAATTAGTTGAAAATAAGGTCTTAAAATCAAAATAAGGGTAAGTTTAGAATGGCGCATACTTGGTGAATTTGCACTAAATTAAAAAACAATCTTTCCTTGCCTTGACAAGGTTTTAAACTTTCCTAATAATTCCTAACATCATCAGTTTGTGCTTGGTTGTTTTCAAGGAAAAGATGATGCAAAGCCCAAGAGTCTAGATGTTTATCATGCTTGTGTATTTAATGTAGGATTATACTGCTTTTTACGCACAAGTTGTTCGGGGTTTTCGGGGTTTGGCTGTTGTTTGGCGTTTTTTGTTAACTATGGGTTTTTTTATTTTGTCTCCTTTGTTTCAAGAGGGTTTTGTGATGACTAGTCAATTGTTTATGTTAAAAGATCTGGTGGCCTTGAAACTTGGCATCACTAGGAGTGTCGATCAAGTTGAAGAATACGCCTTTGGTTCTCCATCCTCACGGGATGATGAGGGCGAAGACTTTGAAGATGACGACGATGACGACGATGATGATGACGACGATGATGATGACGAAGATGATGATGACGAAGATGAAGTTGACGATGAAGATTTTGACGATGAAGAAGGTGATGAGGACTTCGACGATGAAGAACTCGATGAAGATTTTGATGATGATTTTGACGAAGAAGAGGACGACGATGAAGATGATGATGACGAAGAAGAGGAAGAAGAAGACGATGATGAAGATTAATTAATGTGATTTTTTTGGCAATTTTAAGCAGGGGGAGCATGAATAATGTTCTCCCTACTTTTTTAATTGTGGAAGTCTTTGCAGAATGGGATCTATGCGTTATAATCGAATAGATTAAAAAATTGTGATATTTTGCAAATACCATTTATATTGCTTGATGGGAGACTAGCCATGGATCAATCTGAAAATAATCCCAACGAGGAACCAGGCCTTTCTGATTCAGGAAAATCGCAGAAAGCTGGGTTGCTTGTACAAAATCAGGCAGACTTTGAACTTGAATTTTACCAATCAATTTTAAAAATAAATCCTGATTATGTGGATGTGCTTCGGGTGTTGGGTAACTTGCTTACGCTGAAGGGTAAATATGCAGAAGGCCTTGCAATTGATAAAAGGTTAGTGAGGCTTCGCCCAGCAGATGCCTTGGCGCATTATAATCTTGCCTGCAGTTATTCGCTTTTGAAACGAGTTGAAATGTCGCTTAAAACTCTGCGTCTTGCAGTGGAACTTGGTTATGCGGATTTTCGTTACATGAAGGAAGATACCGACCTTGAATCCATTCGGCATGATCCCCGCTTCAGGCAATTGATCAAGGAATGTGAAGGTCGATAGTTAGCAGCTATATTGATGGATTCCCTTTAAAAAGAAAAATCATCTTAAGTCAGGTAGTTAAGGCAAGTTCGCTGAGATACAGGGATAAACTTTCTGTTAACCTAGGGGCTATTCAGCCTTTTTCTTGGTAAATAGGCCTTGAGCTTATAATCTTCATCTCGCTATATACCCCCCTCTAGAGCAATCAAGAACTAAGTTTCTTGTATGAAACTTTTTAAATGCAAGGTTCGATTTATTCCAAGGAAGGAAATTGTCATGTCTCAATCCAGTCGGCCTATTGTTGGTATTAATATGGATCTGCATAGCCCTCAAAAAAATAAACAGGGGCTGTTTCGATTAGCCAGTGGTTATTGTGACCGCATTCTTGAAGCTGGGGCACTTCCTATCGTGATGCCTGCGTTCACTAAGGATGCTGATATTAATGCATTCCTCTCCATGGTTGATGGTATGGTGATGACAGGTGGGGCAGATATGGATCCACGCAGGAACAACCAATCAATGCATCCCTCTATCCGGATGATTCCTGAAAGGCGCGATGATTCTGACAGGCTTTTGGTTCGCAAATTAATTGAAATGAAAAAGCCCCTTCTGGGGATTGGTTTGGGTATGCAGCAGATCAACGTTGCCTTGGGTGGCAATTTGTTTTTGCATCTGCCTGAAGAGTTGCCCAAAGCTTTACCACATTTTGATCCTTCTGATGATTTTCACCGTCATCTTGCCTTGATCAAAGCGGATACCTACCTGATGGAAATCTATGGTGGTGAAGAAATGAGAATTAATAGTAATCATCACCAGGCAGTAAAAAACCTTGGGAATGGGCTTCGTGTTTGTGCGGTTGCGCCCGATGGAGTAATCGAGGCGATTGAATATGTAGATCCTTCCTGGTTTTGCATAGGGGTTCAATGGCATCCGCAATCCGATAATGCCACTGCGCTTGATACCCAGCTTTTTGAATGTTTTGTTCAGGCCTGTGCTGGCAGTTATGTCGAACGGGAAGTAGAACTCGCAGCCTGATAGATTCTCAAAAGGTGATTCATGATTCGTACTATTCTTGGGTTGCACGCTGGGGCAGGAGAGCATGGCGTGCATTCCGTATTAATTGATATTTCAGATCAAATGGGTGTAAGGCCCGTTTTTCGCATGGGAATGTTTCAAGCATTTCCTCTTGAGGTTTGTCGCTGGCTTGCCAAGGCGGGGGATAAGCCTTCGCGTGAGTCGAGATATTATGACAATGCTTGCAAGATTATTGCGGATCAATTTTCGACGCTTGCCCTTTCGACTATCAAAGAAGCTAATTTAAGCGAAGAATCAATATTTGCAGTAGGATGTGATTCTTCATTAGGAGCGATGGAGGGGTCGCGAAGATTTTTGGCATTCAGGGGATGGGGCCCGGGGCAGGATGTTTCCCAAACCACCGGGTTAAGTGTTGTTTGCATTAATACGGATGGTGATGTAGGTAAGCCTTCAGGATTAGATCCGGTTTTTTCGTATCCTGGGGAATCTATGTTTGCGCAGGGTAAAGATCCCGTGTTAATGATTCATCTGGGTGGGATAATAAAAATTTCAGCATTTGCGCCTGGATTGCCCGCTCTTACTTTTCAGGGTGGGCCGTGTGCATCATTTTTTGAATTGATTTTTAATACGGAAAGTGCAGCCTTATTGGGTGTTGATTTTCTGTCTAAGCGTGCAGTGCAAGGAAAAATGCAGCATCCGCTTTTAAACATATGGTGTGGGCTATCAGCGCGATGCATGCCTTTTGGGAAATCTAAGAGCCGGGGTGATTGCTCTTTATTTCTTGAAGAAATGCAGGCTGGTCAAAAAGATCACGATATAGAGGATCTTCTATGCACGGCTCACCACTTTGTGGTGGAGTTGATCAAAAACCAGATGGAAAAAGTTCCTGAAGAATATAAAACTGGTAGATATATTCTTTCTGGTTCCCATGCAAGAAATGGTTTTTTGCGTCATCTTTTGGGGTTAGCTCTTGGGGGTAAAAAGCTCGAACTTATCGATTCATGTGGTATTCCCGCCCCATCTTGGGATTCCTTTTCGAGAGCACTGGTTGCGAGTTGTGCTTTGGATGGGGTCAATCTTCATACTGGAAACCCACGCGCAATTAATCGGCCTCTGGCTTCTTTTTACCCCGGTTCTAATGCTTCTTGGGGAAAATGTCTTCGTTGGATGGAAAGGCATTCCCGACAAGCCGGTTAATCATTTATGATTTGTATAGTTTTGGTGTGGTTTTAGATATTTTATTACCAGCTTAAGTTTAAGGGGTTGCTCTTCGTTCATGTCTTCTTCTAGAAAACTTAAACTTTTATTTACCGCAGACCTTCATTGGGGAATCGCCAAGGGAATGGCTGCAAATAATGCTTTGTTAGAGTCGCTAAAAGAAAACACTCCTGATGTTCTTGTTCTTGCTGGTGATATCGGGCATGAAGAAAATTTCGAAACTTGTCTCGATAAATTCTCATCCTTGAAATGCATCAAGGTTTTGGTGCCTGGCAACCATGATATCTGGGTTTCAAACGATGATGCTCGGGGGAATTCTTGGGATGTCTACACTCGCAACCTTCCAGATTTGGCAAGGAAGTATGGATTTCATTACCTTGACCAAAGCCCTTTGCATCTTTCAGAGTGGAAGCTTTCTCTGGTAGGTAATATTAATTGGTATGATTATTCTTGGAGTGAAGCTGCAATGTTGGCTTTATTTCCAGAGGAAGTTCACAGGTATAGCAGCAAGCGATTTTTGCGCGGGCAGCATAATGATTTTAATTTCATTCGCTGGCATCATGATGATAAATCATTCACCAGAAAAGTGGTTGCAGATTTGGCAGAACATTTGCAACAAGCATCCAGCCTTGGGCATCAGATTATTGTGGTCACGCATCATCCTGCTTGCAGGGCGATAAGTTTCCCCATGCCAGATTCTGTGCCTACCATTGATTCCCTGCTTTGGGAAGCCTTGGGTGGTAATCAGCTTTTGGAACAAGAATTGATCAAATACAGGGATTCCATTGCTTATTTATTTAGTGGGCATACACATCGGGAAAGAGAAGAAGACTGGCATGGGATTCATGCATACAATATCGGGGGGGATTACCATTACAAAAGGTTGATTGAATTATCCTGGCCTGATCGGACTGTTGTTGCGCGCGAGTTTCTTTCCCCATATGATTAAGTCTGATTCCTTTTGTCTGTTCATTTGATTGTTTATGAATGCCTAATTTTAAAAATATCATGACCATTTGTTGCCACGACCTGTTGGACCAGGTGCGGGACCGCAGAACTTTATTCATGATCATTGTTTTGCCCCTCGTTTTATATCCCCTTGCAGGCGAATTGATTGTGAATCTTGCTGTAGGCCAGCAAATTCGCCCGAAAAATATCATTGTGATCAATTCCCAGGCGGTCATGGGTAACGATGCGGCCCAATTAAATTCTTCACTTCTCATTCCTTTTGCCTCCCAGATTGCGGCACTTCCTACATTTAATTCTTCACCTGTTGTTACAACGGGAGTAATGGCTTTTATCTTAACTGGGCAAATTCATGCTCCCCCTTTGTTCGTGATTGAAAATGAAAAATTAAGAGTCGGCCCGCAGTATGTCAAAGAGGATGCCCTTGCCCTTCTGGCGAATTGGGATCAGAAAAGTTTGGCGGCTGAAGTGCTTGCTGACACGCAAATTCTTGATCAAGCTGCGCAAAAGTTTATTAGTGATGGGGCAGATGCGGTACTTGTCTTTCCTAAAAACTTTGCTGAAAAAGTTGCGCAAGGGCAAACGGCGCAGATTATTCTTTTCCTTAATGAAAAAGATGATTCATCTAAATTGATGGAAGGTCAGTTGCGTGCTTTGATTTCTAAATGGGGGGCCCAATTGCGTTCTGCGCGTTTCCTAGCCCGTGGTTTGGCTACCAATTTCCATGAGGTGATTGAAGTGGTCGAGCCGGAATCTAGTAAAGTTAGTGGGGGGCTTCCTCGTAATTCCATTCAAAAAGAAGTCACCGGTGCGATCAAAAGAATCCTCCCGTTGATGTTGGTCATGTGGGCTCTCGTGGGCGCTCTTTATCCTGCAATTGATCTTTGTGCTGGTGAAAAAGAGCGCGGAACCATGGAGACTCTTCTTATCAGCGCAGCTTCTAGGCAAGAAATTGTTTTTGGAAAATTTCTGGCTATTTGGACTTTTAGTACTGCCACCGCTTTGCTCAACATTATTACCATGGGCCTGACCGCTACCCACCTTGCAATGACTTATATGAATATGATGGTGTTCAACCCGATGCTGTTGTTATGGGCGGTTCTTTTGCTGCTGCCTTTAGGTGCGTTTTTTAGCGCACTCAGCTTGGCAATCGGGGCTTACGCCCGAAGTAGCAGAGAGGGCCAGTATTATTTAATGCCCCTTGTTATGATGACATTGCCTTTGGTTCTAATTACTCTTGCCCCGGGAACAAAACTTGATCTGCCCACCTGTTTTATTCCTATCACAGGAATTTCCATTTTGCTTCAAGAATTGATGGACGGTTCCAATTATGATTTGAAACACATGGTTTATTTGGCCCTAGTGCTGGGCGCAACGGGAAGCTACGCTTATCTTGCACTGCAATGGGCTGTCAGACAATTTAATCGAGAGGAAGTTTTATTTAGGGAAGCTGAACAGTTTCATTGGCCTTCGGTTTTTAAATCATTTTTACCATCACGAAAAACCTCCAGTGGTGTTGGCACTGCGGTATTTGCTTATTTTATGGTGCTCCTGTTTGTGCACCTTCCAAAGGAATATTGGGGCCGGATGAGGCTTGACCCTGCGGTTGCTGGAATCTTCCCCATCGGGCTTTTGCTTATGTTTTATATGAAAAGCCCGGGCCAATTAATTGTTTGGAAATCCCCTCGATTGCCAGGTATGTTGATAGCTTTGGTTGTTGGTTTGGCGTTGATCCCAGTAATGGCGCAATTAAGTTTGTTGGATGGAAAAGCAGAGGTGTTTGAAAATCTGTTTGAGCAGTTGCAGAGGGGGAATTTAGGTGAGAAGGGCGCAGTAAACTTGGGGCCATTTGCAATATTAGGATTTCTGATTCTTCCTTTAATTGTAAACGAGATTGTCTTTAGGGGTTTCTTATTAGGAAATATAAAAGGTTCTACCGGCATGGTTGAGGCTTCTGGAATGACGGCCTTGCTGTTTGCGGCCCAATCTTTTCAGCCTGTCCGATTTCTTCCAGACCTTGTCTCGGGATTCTTTTTCGCCCTTCTTGTGCTTCGATTTAATTCTCTCTGGGTTGCTATTATTGCGCATCTTGCAACCGCATTGCCTGCTCTTGTCGGTTTTTTTTCGTTATCGGGTTTGCAGGGCTTTGCTATTGATTTTCATTCCATGCAGAATGCCTGGTTGTTATACAGCATGGTAACTGCGGTTGCGGTTCTGATCTTGCTTGGTTCTGCAGTTTTTTTGATCTGGCCCGATATTCTTTTGATCAGAATTAGCAGGATGAAATCCCACATCCAGGCGGGCAGTCTTTCTGACTAATTCGTCTGCTAATCCTTGACCTTTGCCTTTTTTTATCAGATCATATGTTAATCCTTCCCGGTTATGATTATTCCAGGAATCAAATCCATTCCGGAAACTTATGATGCTTAGCTTGTTTGCTTTCACCTTTTTTCTTTGCTACTTTGCCGATGATGCGATTGCATCTGATGCTTTGATTTTGAAGCATTATGAGCCAATTGAACAAAATCTATTTGGGCTTTATCAGCAGTTTCATGCTCGGCCTGAACTTTCGGGAAGGGAAGTGCTTACTTCCAAAAGGCTTGCAAATGCTTTGAAAAATGCGGGGTGCGAGGTTCTTGAAGGTATTGGAGGTTATGGCGTGGTTGGGGTTTTAAAAAATGGCAAAGGCCGAGTGCTTATGATCAGGGCAGATATGGACGCCCTTCCCCTTATTGAAAAAAATGCCCTCCCTTTTTCCAGTAATGTTCAGGTTCGTGATGATCATGGAAATTTGGTGGGCGTCATGCATGCTTGTGGCCATGATATCAACATCACTTGTCTTATTGGTGTAGCTTCGGTTCTTGGAAAGCTAAAAGATCAATGGCGGGGAACCATTCTTTTTGTGGGCCAACCCGCAGAGGAAACGGGCAGAGGTGCTCGGGCTATGCTTGATGATGGTTTGTTTACAAAGTTTCCCAAGCCTGATCTTGCTCTTGCACTTCATTGCGATGGTAGGTTCCCCTCTGGGCATGTTAATTACAGGGCAGGACCCATGCAGGCCAATGTTGATTCCGTTGAAATTATTATCAAAGGGAAAGGCGGACATGGTGCATCCCCTGATAAGGCGATTGATCCCATAGTGATTGCTGCCAGGGTTGTTCGAGATTTGCAATTGATCATCAGTCGAGAACGCAACCCCTTGGATCCCGCAGTCATTACGGTTGGTTCCATTCATGGTGGGTCAAAACACAATAGTATTCCTGCTGAAGTGAAATTAGAATTAACTATAAGAACCGTGCGTACTGCTTCGCGAATCAAAATTTTGAATGCCATCGAGCAAGTGGCGAAAGCAGCATCCCTTGGCGCAGGGGCACCAGAACCCATGGTTAGGTTGAATGCATCTGAATTCACCCCAGAGTTAATCAACGATGCAGAATTAACCATGAAAACGGTTAAAGTTTTTGAATCACTTTTGGGGAAAGAAAAAGTGCACGAGCGTCCGATGAGCCTTGGGGGCGAAGATTTCAGTCAGTTTGTTCGGGCAGGTGTACCGGGCTTTTATTATTTTCTTGGATCAGCAGATCCTAAAGCTGTGGCAATTGCCAAACAAGGGGGCAAACCTCTTGCTGTTACGCATTCAGATTCTTACTTTCCGGATTATGCACAGGTAATAAAAACTGGAGTGCGGACCATGGTTGCCGCTGTGCTTTTTCATCTCGCAGATAAATAAAAGGATGTAGAAGATGCCATTGAATAATCTTTCGTTATTAAGCAGGCGCAGTCTTATGGAACTGGTTGCATTGCAATCGGGTTTACTATCTACCGGCACAAATGCCTTGGTTTTTGCGCAGGGCAATCCACACCAATACAATCATTTTCCTAGGATGGTTCATGATTATCTGGGGAGGCGGGTGCGGGAAAGTGATCGTGCGAATTTGGCAGGCATCAGCCGACTTCAATCCAAAGAAGATGCTCAACAGTATGTGCTTTCTGTGCGTAAAAAAATCCAATCTTGCTTTGGGGATTTCCCTGAAAAAACTCCGTTGAATGCACGGGTTACTGGTAAAGTTGAACGGGATACCTACACCCTCGAGAAGGTGCTTTTTGAAAGCCGGCCTAATTTTCTTGTCAGTGCCAACCTTTATCTTCCCAAGAAACAAAAACATCCGTCGCCCGGGGTGGTTGCCTCTTGTGGGCATTCATTTAATGGCAAAGCTGCAGATGCTTATCAGGCATTTTGCCAGGGGCTTGTAATGATGGGATATGTGGTTCTTATATTTGATCCGATCGGGCAGGGCGAAAGAGTTCAGTATGGTCATATTGAACAAAGCAAACGCCCTACGATTGGTGTAGGCGAACATATGCACGGCGGGAATCAGCAACTTTTGGTGGGCGAATTTTTTGGTAGTTGGCGTGCTTGGGATGGTATTCGGGCACTTGATTATTTGCTTACTAGGCCTGAAGTTGATCCAACCAAAGTCGGGGTAACTGGAAATTCAGGCGGGGGCACCATGACCACTTGGCTTTGTGGCTTAGAGCAACGATGGAGCATGGCTGCACCTGCTTGTTTTGTAACCACCTTCAGGCGTAATTTTGAAAACGAACTCCCTGCAGATTCCGAGCAGTGTCCTCCTAAAGCGCTTGCTTTAAATCTTGATCATTCAGATTTTTTGGCTGCCCTTGCACCCAAACCCATCGTTATTCTTGCCAAGGAAAAAGATTTCTTTGATGTCAGGGGGTCTGAAGAGGCCTACGAAAAACTTAAAAAACTTTACACGCTTTTGGGTGCGCCAGAGAACATCAAGCTTTCTACCGGCCCGACCGAACATGGCTATTCTGTTGAAAATCGTGAAGCCATGTATCAATGGTTTAATGGGGTTACGCGAATATCGGATTTGCAAAAAGAACCCAAGGTGGTTGTCGAGAAAGATCAAACCCTGTGGTGTACACCGGAAGGGCAGGTTGCCAAGTTTGGTTCGCGTTCTTTGTTTTCATTTACGGATCAAAAAGCGAAGGCCTTGGTTGGGGCAAGTAAAAAGGGGGTTGCAGAGTTGACCCAGCGGATCAAATCGGTACTGAAAATGCCCAAGGGAAATCCCAATCCTGATTACAGAATTTTACGCAGTATTCGTGACAAAGATTTTCCAAAACCCATTGCCAATGTTTATGCAATTGAAACCGAGCCAGATGTTTTGGCTGTTGTTTATCGCCTTTCCGATAAACCTCATGATTCAAGGCCACCTAAAACTACAAATAGTGCAGTCCTTTATATTGCTCATCATTCCTCTGCAGATGAGTTGCGTAAGGAACCGTTCCTACGCGATCTTTTAAAAGCTGAACCCGAATCTGAATTTTTTACTTGTGATGTTCGTGGCATTGGTGAATCTAGATCCGATACTTGTGGTGCCAACCAATTTCTTTTGCCCTATGGCAATGATTATTTTAATGCGGTTCATTCCTTGATGCTTGATTCGCCCTATCTTGGCCAGAAAGTGTTGGATGTGATGGGCGTTTTAGATTGGCTTAGGGGGAATGGTTTTGAGAAAGTGCATCTTGCTGCAATGGGATGGGGAACCCTTCCCGCTCTTTTTGCAGCAATTCTCACACCTAAAATCAAACAGGTCACTCTTAAAAATTCTTTAAGTTCTTATAGAGATCTTGCGTGCTCTGAATGCTATGATTGGCCTTTGTCATCGATGCTGCCTAATGTTTTAGATTCGTTTGACCTGCCTGAATGTTATGCGCAACTGATCGGGAAATTGAAACTGATTGATCCTGCTGGTGCAATGCTAAACCCTTTAAAGCTCAAACCTTTAAAATAACAATATTAAGGAAAAGTATTATGTTCAAATTAAATATCTTAGTAGTTGTTTTGTTATTTTCGACACTCCTCCCCCAAGGGATTGCATGGGGTGGAGATGAGCATTTAATGATACCCATGCGGGATGGTAAAAAACTTTCAGCGTATCTTTTTGCCCCTGAAGGCAAAGGGCCATGGCCCGTACTGTACGAACAAAGGTATGCAGATATAAAATCGCCCTCGGTGCGGAAAAGTTATGAAAAACTGGTTAATGCAGGTTATGTGGTAGTGGTTCAGAACTTTCGTGGCAGTCATCTTTCTGAAGGTACTTGGGTTGGTTACAGGGCATTGGGTTGGGGCGAACTTAAGGACGGTTACGACACGGTAGAATGGCTTGCCAAGCAGACTTTCAGCACGGGGAAAATCGGAACTTTGGGAAGTTCGCAGGCAGGTTTTGCCCAGAATTTCCTCGCTGTCACACAACCTCCTCATCTTGTTTGTCAGTATATGATCGATACCGGTCTCAGCCTTTTTCATGAAGGTTATAGAATTGGGGGGACCACTCGGCCTACCCGATTCAAAACCATGAACACCGTTCCCGGAAACTCAGAAGATAACATGCTTTTGCTCAAGGAATGGTTCAAGCATCCCACTTATGATGCCTACTGGGCCGATGAAGATTGCTCCAAGCATTTTTCGAAAATGAATGTGCCCTGCTTTACTGTGGGTAGTTGGTACGATTTCATGTCGGTTGGTTCGATTGATAGTTATGTTGGCCGCCAGCATTTGGGTGGGCCCAATTCCAAAGGGGCACAGAAGCTTTTGATAGGCCCCTGGTTGCATGGCAGATTTAAGGAAACCAACAAGGCAAACAACATGGTTTACCCTGACAATTCGAAGTTTTTTATGGATGATCATATGATTCGCTGGTTTGATCATTATTTAAAAGGGGTAGTCAATGGCGTGGAAAAAGAGGCTTCAGTCAAGTATTATGTGATGGGTGCGGTGGGGGAAAAAGATGCCCCTGGCAATGTTTGGAAAGAGGCTCTTGATTGGCCCCTTAAGTCTACTCCCACTTCCTATTACCTTGGTTCGGGCGGGAAACTAAGTTTAAATCCGAATTCTATTAATTCCAGTAAAACTGATTTTCTTGCAGACCCGATCAACCCTGCTACCATTCCTGCAAAGGGGTTTCCTGGCGGCATTGATGCCCGGGCTTTTGAATCTCAGGCGCAGGTTAAAACTTTCACTACCGAAATTCTTGAATCCCCCATCGAATGGACAGGCAAAGTTCAGACCGAAATTTTCCTCTCTTCCGATGCCTTAGATACCGACATAATTGTTAGAGTTAGTGATGTCTACCCGGATGGCAGATCGATGCTGATTATCGATTACATCCGCAGGGTGCGTTATCGCGAAGGTTTTGAAAAAGAGGTTTTTTTGGTAAAGGGAAAAGTTGCAAAGGTTGCCTTTGACATCGGATCTTTAAGCATAAAGTTTAACAAAGGTCATAAGATTCGGGTTACTATTGCAAGCACAGGGGCTCCTTTTTATGAGCCTAACCCTAATACGGGCGAACCCTTAGCCATTGATTTTCCTACCAATGCTAAGGTTGCAAACAATGCTATTCATCATGACCTTGATTTTCAGTCTAAAATCATTGCGCCATTAATAAAATGATTTCGCATTCTACTTAGTTGACATTGAACTTCTCGGGTGCGAGACTTGCTTAACACACCATATGTTTAAGTTGATATTTCTGGAGTTTAAGATGTATTGCAATAATCGATCCGACTTCTTCTTTTTTACCGCTGCTTCTTCTTTTGCATGCAGATGGGTTCCCATCGTTGCACTAGCATTGATGGTGGGTACTTGGTGCGAGGGGCAAGCGCCTTCGCTTCCGGGCCCTTCCAGTGTTTTAAAGGGCCATACCGAAACCATTTACTCGCTGGTCTTTAGCCCCAATGGCAAACAAATAGTTACGGGTAGCTTTGATAAAACCATTAAGGTTTGGGATGCAACTACGGGAAAAGAAATCCGAACCCTTACCGGCCCTCAAGGCCATAAGCAAATGGTGCTTAATGTTGCGGTTAACTTTGATGGTTCATTAATTGCATCGGGAAGTTCCGACAACACCGCCAATCTTTGGGATTACCCCATGTCTGAGCCCCTAAAAAAATGGGCACTCGGCGAAGCTGTTCATTCCACAGTTTCTACGCCCGATGGAACCAAAGCTGCAGCAGGTCTTAAGGATGGCAGCATTCGCCTGTGGAAGGTTGTGGATCCAAAGGAAGCATTCAAGGAACCTGTTGTTTTAAAGGGTCATCAAGGCCCTGTTAATTCCTTGGTTTTTGTGAACAATGGATTACAGCTTGTTTCTGGTGGTACTGATGGAACCCTTCGCACTTGGAATGTTGCTGATGGCAAAGCTGGGCTTGTTATTGGGGCTCATGTTGGTTCGGTAACTGCAGTCTCCACAAAAGATGGTAATCTGCTTTCTTCAGGGGAAGATGGCACAATCAAATCTTGGAACCTGCTTGCAAAGGCTTCTAGCTCGGGTGATAAAAAACATGCGACTCCGGTGATTGCGTTTGCAATTTCCAACGATGGCGCAATGATTGCAACCGCTTCTAATGATGCCTTGATTAAGATTCATTCGGGTGAAGGGTTTAAAACTTCCCGCGATATCGATACAAAGTTTGCTGGGCTAAACAAGATCTCATTAAGTTCGGATAAGAAGTGGGTTGTTGCAAGTAATGATAAAGGGTTTGCAAATGTTTGGTCGGTTGCAGATGGGAAACTAGTTGCCAGTAAGTTCGTTCATCCTGAGGGTGTTGCCTCTTTGGAATTTGCCCCTCAATCTAATCAGTTCATGTCTGTGGGAAAAACAGGTTTAATGAAAATTTGGCAAGTGCCTTCAACGGTTTTGTCGGCTCCAACCCCCTTGCAGGAAGTTCCGCTTGTGGGGGTTTCTAGTCAAGATGGCAAGAAATGGATTTGGGCCGGTGCGGGTAAACAAATCCGTATGAATGGCATTGGTGCGACTGCTGGGCCTGTAACTATTGGCTCTGTACTTAAGGAAACCCCCTTGGCGATTTTGCCAGGCGAGGGTGATAAATCGGCCTATGTTGGGTTTGCCGATGGGAGTATATTGTTGCAAAATTCGGAGAAAAAAGATGTACTCATTCAAGCTCATAAATCCAAACTTAGTGCCTTTGCTAACCCCACGGGAATGGTTTTAACTTCGGGCGATGATGGTTTTGTTCGTAGTTGGAAGACCACGCCTTCTGTAAGTAAAGCAGGAACCGCAGAGCCCGGCCCCAATGCCATTTATGTTGAAGGATTTTCGAAAAACCTTTGGATGATTCTTCCCGATGGATCTATTAAAACTTCCAATACCATTGGGTCAACCGATAAAGTTAAAGTTATTCCCAAGCCCGCAACCCCTTTTACTGTCGCTAGCTTTTCTAATGATTCGCAGGTAATGGCCCTTGCTAATAATGATACCGTGCAGATCATCAAGGCTGATACCAATAAGCAAACGAGGGAGCCTGTTAAACTTCCTGCGCCTGTACGAAGCTTAGTTGTTAGAAATGATGGAAAACAAATTATCGCTGGCTTAGCTGATGGTAAAATTGCAGTCCTAGAATCCGAAGGCAAAGCTGAGCCAAAGCTGGTTCAGGTTCACGCGGGAGAAATCGTAAAGCTTGAGTTTTCTTCTGCAGGTTTGCTTTCTTTGGGTGCGGATAAAACTCTTAAGCTAAGCAAGACTTCGGATTGGATTGCCATTGCCTCTGCAATACTTGATGCCCCTTTAAACAAAATTCGTAACTCGCCCCAGGGTAAGAAAATTTTACTCGCAATGGCTGATAAATCCGTGCGCATTCTTGATGCCAACGATTTGAAAACTGTTGCCAAAATTCCTTTGTTTGGAAATCCTCTTTCAGTTGCATTTGATAACGAAGAAAAAAAGATTCTAGCTGCAATTGAAGGCTATGGCATGGCTTTGTTTTTACCGGATGGCTCGACCTTGGAATACATGCCGTTTGTAGATCCTATTTTAGAAGTCGCATGGTCTTCGGATAATACCAAGGCTTTGGGTGTGGTTAAAGATAAAGGTGTATTTAGCTGGTCGCCTAATGCAAATTGGTCGGTGCGCGTTACAGCACCTGTCAATGTAATCGCACCTTTGCTTAACAAGGATGTTTCTGTTTTAGGTTGCGAAGATGGGAAGCTCATTCTTTTAAAGAATGCAGATGGCAAACTTGTATCTGAAAAAAATTCTGTTGGGGTGGCTGTTAAATTTATCAAATCTTCAAAAGATGGATCCACCGTTGCCATAATTGGCAAAGATGGCAAAACTGTTTTTCTTGCTGTTGCTGATCTTGCTCAAGATATTTATAAACCCCTAGCTGAATGGAATGTTGGCCCAGTTAATGCTTTTGAACTGGCCCAGGATGGCAAGCAGGTTGCGTTTGTTCTTGAAAAAGAAAATATTGAAACAGCTAGAGTTTATGATGTTTTGTTAGGAAAAGAGATATTTAGAATCGCAGGCGAGCAGGCCAAGAATCTTCAGTTCTTGCAAGAAACTAAATCGCTCATGGTGGTCGGCAAAGATTCACTTTCTAATCATGAGATTGGTTTGGTGAAAATGTTGGATGTAGGGCCCATCCCAGTTAAAAATGCCGTTTATGGCCCTGCTGATAATACCATTTGGACTTTTGGTGAAGATAAAATTCCCCACAAGTGGGATGTTAACACCGCTAAAGAAACTTTAAAACATAAAGCTTTGGCAGTTGATGCTTTGAATGATGTGGTGCTATCGAAGGATGGCACAATGTGTGCAGTTACCAGTGGCAAGAATGTGCGGGTGTGGAAAACTGAAGATGGCAAAGATCTTTGGGTTTTGGGCCATCCTAAAGATGTTGCAAAGGTTGCTTTTTCATCTGATAAAACCAAGCTTGTTACTACTTGCATGGATGGAATCGCCCGATCTTGGGATCTTTTATTGGGTAGAGAGCAACAGTTTTTTGAGGGGCCGGGGTTTTCAGGGGGCGTGGCTTTCAGCCCTAATGGTACCTCGATTCATGCGATAGGAACCGATGGCGAGCTTTATCTTCATCACCTTGCGATCACTAAAGTTTTGGTCACCGGGTTTCCGGTTCGTAGTTTTGCTTTCGGGCAGGGGGCACAAGTTCTTTGGGCTGCATGCGATGATAAAATTCTGCGCTCTTGGAATTTTGGCTCTAGCATGCTTGATAAAACCATCGAAGCGGGCGCCAACGCTCTTCGCGTTGTTGCCCTTTCTCCGAATGGCCAAGTGATTGCAACCGGTGGGTTAGATCCTGAGGTCCGATTTTTCCAAGCCAGCGATCTTAAGCTTATTAGCTCGATTAAACTTTCGGGCGTTGTTAAAACTATTACCTTTGCCAAGGATCAAATTGTTGCAGTGGGCACGGAAGATGGATCTATCAAGATGCTTCAGGTCCCTTTTGCCCAAGGTCAACCTTTAGCTGTTGATTTTGGTAATGTGGTTCAAACTTTTAATCTGGGTAGTATTCCCAATGCTGTTTCTTTTTCTAAAGAAGGTAAAGTTCTTTTTAGTGCGGATGCTGCTGGTAATTTTAGTGAGTGGAAAATTGCAGGTGATGCTCCCCAAAAATCTTTCGCTCACCCTAACTTTGTCGATGCAGTGGCTTTTGATCCTAAGGGCCTTTTGCTTGCGACTGGTTGCCATGATGGCAAAGTTAGGCTCTTTGATATTGCCAAGGGTAATGTGGTTAAGGAAATTGATGCACACACCAAAGCCGAACCTTCCCCTGTTTACAGTGTGCTTTGGGCCAACGATGGCAAAAGATTGATTTCTTGTTCCATGCAGGGTTCGATCAAGGCGTGGGATGTTCCTTCGGGAAATATGGCATACGAGATCAAAGCATACAAAGAAAAAGAGGCAGATAACGGCCATAAAGAAGGGGTGTTTTCGCTTGCAATTAGTCCTGATCAAACCATTCTTGCAACTGCTGGGGGGGATCGGGTGATTAAACTTTGGAACCTTCAGGATGGCAAGTTTGTTCGAAATCTAATTAACAAGGGGCTTCCTAATTCCGATAAAGAGCCTGCTTCTCATCAAGGATGGATTTATTCTGTGCGATTTACTCCCGATGGAAAGCATTTGCTTGCAGTTGGTGGGGCGCCAAAAGGCAAGGGTTTACTTACGCAATGGAAGGTTGCAGATGGCTCGCTTGTTACATCGAGTGAGGTTTCTTCGGGGGTGTTGTATTCTTTGGGCATCAATCCTGATGCGATGAGTATTGCAACTTCTGCTGGCACAGGAAAACCAGGAACAGAATTCAACCAGGGGTTAGTTATTAAAATGCCTGGGCTAAAGTGATTTTTTGTGTTCGTTTGGCGCCCCAAAGGGCAAATGCCCCAGCCCTGAAAGGGCGACCGAAGACAGCCTAGGGCAACGCCCTAGGAATTTGGCCCGACGAATTTCCCCAGCCCTGAAGGGCGACTTAAATTGAAGCGGAAGCAACCTAACTGGTTTCCCTGAGTTCGCGGGAATGACGGAAAGAGGGTTTCATTACCCCTGATTATTTCAATAACAACCAAAGCCCACCGAACTCGAAAACCAAAGCCCACCGACCCCCAAATTGATAACAGTGGTGGTGGGGACTCTTTTTTGTGTGTTTCGCATTTCTCCTGGGAACGCCAATCTCCTGATTGGCCAGGTTAAAAAGCCAATCGGGAAATGGGCGATCCCAGGATTAAGCAGCCTCAGTTAACAATCACGAGGTTGCTGGGCTTTGGGAGCCCTTTTTATAATGCGGGATTGCAGAAGACGAAATCAGCAAAAAAGATAGAAGCGGCCCCAAGGGATGCAACCCCTGGACTTTTTTTCTAATCGACATTGATACTTATCCCTAGAAGTTATTGAAACCTCCAAGGCCAACATGCCCCGCAAGAAGGGTTTTCGCCGAACGGACACGAATCAGTTTCGTGGATGCGGCTAGGTGGTTGGCCGATGCGGTGTACGAGTGGAGGCCTCTGCGATTGCGGGTGAATCCGCACCGCCCGGGCCGATTCGAACCCCGAACCATAAAGCGGCGGATCAAAACATATTCGCCCCTCAATTGTCCGGGTGAGGAATTAGGCAAACGCATGCAAACAAAGGGTGTTATAGCTTAACTTCATGGCATTCGTGCCTATTCCCTTTATTCTTTACTTTAACATCAGAAAACACTTAATAAGTTCGTTCTTTTATAGTATTCTTAACTTCTGCTAACTAAATCATTCTGTAAGAAAACTTGAAAGTCTTACCATGAACCAACCAGTATTTACCTTCGATGTACACCTAGATCTCAGCATGAATGCCCTCGAATGGAATCGCGATCTGCGCTGGCCTATCGAAAAGATTCGCCGTTGGGAATACACGATGAAGGATAAAGTCGACCGGGGCAACAATACCGTAAGTTTTCCCGAAATGCGCAAAGGGCAAATCGGGCTTTGCGTAGCAACCCAAATCGGGCGCTATTCCCCTTACTTCCACAAACTCGCAGGATGGAATTCCCCCGAACAAGCCTGGGCCCAAACCCAAGGCCAACTTGCTTGGTATCGTGCCATGGAAGAAGCAGGCGAAATGGTGCAAATCCGCAATCTGGGCCAACTCAATAACCATCTCGATTTATGGAAAAATTTCAACATTTCTAAGGGCACTCAGCCCTATACCCAAGAATCGCTTAAAAAAGCCAACCACCTTCCCATAGGTTATATTCTTAGCCTTGAGGGCGCAGACTCGATAATCACGCTTAAGCATCTCGAGCGCAGTTATGAAGATGGGCTCCGAGCTTTAGGGCCCGCACATTACGGCCCCGGTCGCTATGCGCATGGCACCGATGCGGAAGGCCCTCTCCCCGCTGCAGGCAAAGATTTAATCAGAGAAATGCAACGCCTAGGAATCATCCTTGATGCAACACATTTAAATGATGAATGTTTTTGGGACGCATTAGAAATTTATCATGGCCCCGTTTGGGCCAGCCATCAAAATTGCAGAGCCCTTGCGCCTTGGAACCGACAATTTGCAGATGATCAAATCAAAGCAATCGTTGAACGGGGTGGAGTTTTAGGCATGGCTTTTGATGCCATTATGATGGTTCCTGGTTGGATCCATTTAAAAAGTAAGCCTGCAGATTTCGAATTAAAAATCGAACGCATCTGCGATCATATCGACCATATTTGCCAAATCGCAGGAAATGCAAAAAATGTAGGAATAGGCACCGATCTCGATGGTGGGTTTGGGAATGAACAAACACCCATGGATCTCGATACCATTGCAGATTTGCAAACCATCCCGGGCCTACTCGATCGCAGGGGTTATTCAAAAGCCGATATCGAAGGGATAATGTCGGGGAACTTTATCAACCTACTTCGTAAGGCGTGGAAATAAAACTCCAGCGCCCTGCATCCTATTTATTCGCATGCAATTTTTCATGAGTTCTTCGGTTTACTTTGCCTTTGAATTTACTTCCGCAGTCATCTCTAATAACTCTGCAAGCATTTTATCGGAAGCAAATTTCTCTAACCGATTCGTTCCCATCCAAGTTTCATACCCACCTAACTCATGATGCCTAGGTGAAGGAAGATAACCATAATAACCATGCGCAAGCGATATCATCCAAGCATTCTTAACTGGACTTTTCTTTTTGTATTCTAAACCAATCTCACAAAAAATCTCGCAAGGCATAGTTGCAATCGATCGATCACCAATCCTTAACACCTGCAATGGCATCTTCAATTTCTCAGGATACTCCGCCATGGTCGAAATTCGCTGGGCATAAATCGCAGAAAGATTTCCCTTGGCAGGATCTTTGGTGGGGTCTGCAAGCGTTTGCTTAACCCATTCCATATCGGCAGAGTCGGGCCGCCTAAGTCCGATAAGAGGTTCTCGAAAGCGGGCACCAAGGGTTACATACGGTTCGTATTTTAACTTGGCAATGGAATCGAAAACCTTGGCAGCAAGATCGTCTGCAACAACCGTCATTTGTTCGTAGGGTTTTTGTTTACCTCGTGGGGTTTTAAAATTGATGTTATTGATATCGCCACTGGTACCGTTTGCCATCAATACGACAAAGGTGTTGGATTGGTTTTCGGGGTTAAGAAGTTGTTTAAGTTTTTCGCAATAAACGCCATAGTAATCGGAAGAGATATCGCCATTACCCACCCCACCCACATAATGAAGCGAGTACGAAGAGAATAAAGCAATGGGTTTGCCTTTGGGTTCACGAAGGAAAAAAAAGGAAGCCGTGGGATCGGTAGGGCCAGCGGGTTCGATTAAATCGGGGTTACCTGCGCCGGGATTCATCTTTACCCGATCTATTTTTCCAAAAGGATTTAAAGGCATTGTTCCATCCTTTAAAAACCACCTGCGATTAAAGACATGCTCAGGGGCTTCAACATTTCCAAAAGCAATTTCAGCGGGTCTCAATTGATCATTCGCTTTTTTCACACCCTCTGCAATCCTGCGTACCACAAGCTTTTGATATTCATCCAAGGTTTGCTTGATCACTCTGGGGTTCTGGCCCAGCACACTTGCTGCAGAATGAGTATGCGTTGCAGAAATCAAAACATTGGTCGCAGGGATTCCTGATTCTTTTTCAATCATAATCCTAGCTTCATCACTAACATGCCTAGCGATGCCTAAAAGATCCAAAACCACAATGGCTAATTTTGTCGTGCCATCATCAAGAACTAAGCATCGGGCGTTTAGTGGATCATGAACCCGAGTAGAGGGGAATGGAACAAAACCGCCAATAATTTTGCTGCCTAGCGGCGAAGTGATATCCGATGTTGCAGCGCCCGCACGAAAGGTTTTTTCTGCAGCTAAGCAAATGCTTGAAGAAAATATACATACCAAAATTAGACAAAGGTTTGATGCCAACGAAAAGATATATTTTGGCAACATCACATTTCTCCATGACTATTTAAAAGGGGGGGAAGAATACTAACAAAGGTATAGGATAGCATAAGTCGGCAGGTATGAAATAAAAAAGGCTCTAAGCATTTCAACTCGCAGAAAATTAAGCTCATCTAGAAAGCATAGCAAACGCAGATGTAGTAAAGAGAATTTACGATTTAGGAAAGAAAGTATTTGTTGCAGGAGTTCTAGGTGCAGGGAATGAACCCAAGAATTGGCAATTGTGCAATGATCCAAGGCTAGATGCAATTCTTATGGATTATCCTTTTAAATGTGCCCGCCTCTTTCGTTCTAAAAACCTAACTTATGCATCAGATTCTTGAAGGGTTTTAATTATTTCTATTTAAAAAGTGCCTGTCCCGAATGTTATGAAGTTAAGCCATAAAGCTTATGAGCCTTAGGGTTGCTTCGCAGCTAATTTGGGGTTTCAGAAAACCTTGACCTTCCGTCAGAATGGTGTTGTTCACTACACCATTCCCCTAGGACTGGCCAAGGATGGCACTTACTATCACCGAAGCTATAGCCCGAATCAAGTCAGATGTTGGACATTTGCTAACACCCGATTCCATTCGAACCATTTGTCGCAGAGTCGGCCATTCCTGACGCGAACGACTCCTCGGTCCGGTCACCCGTCAGCCGTCAGCCGCCGAACCAGGCGTTGCACTTGATCGAGCAACTATGGCGGCTTACTCCCCTCCTGAGATGAGGGGAAGTGTTTTTCGGCGAATTCATGATTTTCTCTTTTCAAAAGCTCAAACGGTGCTTAATATCATCCCATTAGAAGAGAATGTCTCTCCTCCCAATTCGGCAATATCGCTAATCTGAGTTAGATAGAATCGAATCCAGATTAGCAAGAATGAAAAGCCGAGGTAGATGGAATTAATTTCATTCAATACATTGTTCGGCAGCGAGAAGAGGTAATCTAGTGGCGCGGAAGATCCAAGAACCTATCGAAGAACGAGCTACATCGCCTGCGCGATGGCATCTTCCCCGATGGCATCTTCCCCGATGGTGGCATGTACTCCTTGCAGTTTGGTTGATTCTTGCACTCCTTGCCCCACTGATGCGAAAGCCGCCGATCATCTTTGGAATGCTATTTGGCTACAGCTTAATGATTACCTTGGCGGGGAAAGTCTGGTTTCTGTTTCAAATCGTGCGAACAAGCGTAGGGAATGCTCAATCGCCTCCAAGATCTCTTGGAGAGGCATTCAGGCGTTCTGTGCGGGGCACACGAGAGTCTACGATTCTGATGGCCGCAGGTATTGGGTTGGTAGTTCTTGCTTCCGTGTATGGGCTGGTTCTGATGTCGCTAGGCCTCATCAACCTCTGATGGTCAAGTGTAGGGCGACTGAACCGACTTCTGTGGCGGATCCATTTAATTTTTCTTTTCAATCGTGCTGCACCGCGGTTAAAATACACCATCGTGAAGAGAGGCGTGATCTCTTCCGTTTCGGCGACATGCTATTCCGGATTAGCAAGAATGAAAAGCCGAGATGGATGGAATTAATCCTATCTAATCATTGTTCGGCGGCGAGGCTCGGCTAGCGTATAATAACTGTTGCCCTGCACCGAAGACGCTATTGGAGGCCATAATGGACATCATCCTGCTATCGATGCTTCCGCTACTCGGGCTGCTCGTGCTCCTCGCATTCCAGCTCTACTACGCGTTTCATCGTCTCAACTGCCCGGATTGTGGGGATACGCTTCCGATCCATTACTCTCCATTCCAGATGACCCGTCGCCAGTGGCGAGCGGGCGGTTACCTCTGTCCGCGCTGTGGCTGCGAAACGAACATGGCGGGGCAGAAGGTGACTTCCGACACACCTCCCGCATCCTTCCTGACTCTTCAATGGGCCTTGCTGGGAGGCTCGCTGGCCGTTTTGCTCTTGGTTGGAGTCGGACTCGTGGCAAGCTTGATCGTTGTCGGCGAGTGGGCACCGGTTGTGGCGGTGGTTGCGGCCCCGCCAGTGGTTGCGGCTCCCCAACAAGCCCCGGACGTGGGCCCGGTCAACTAACGCCGAACGACCCAGCTCAGCAGCGGAGGCTTAACATGACGAGATGGTGGCAGTTCGGCCTGTTCGGGGGCATCGTCCTCTCAATCGCCACGGCGGTTAAGGTAATTCGCGCGATCTTCCGCGGTGAGGTCGAGTGGGGCGAGGATGACGGATTCGCTACGGCCATCTTCGGCATGGGTTTCCTGTGCGGGGTCATCGTGTGGGCCGGCAAAGGGCTGCACCAGCGGCTCGGGATGGTCGGAGATGCGATCGTCGGGCTGGTGGTAATGGTTGCGTTCTTCATCTCCTGTATGCTCCTGTTCGAGCCGGAGCTGCTCGGGGCCAAGTTCCAGAACGGCGGGCTCCCGATGCTTGAGATGGCCGTGGTCTTGGGCCCCCTTGGGGGTGCTTGGACCGGCCGAGACCTCCGTACAGAGGCATCCCCGCCGGCAGAGCGGTATAGCACGCTTCCGAAGCAACCCGCTGCGGACAACAACCTGAAAGACGCGAAGGTGAATCCAATGGGCCGGCCGTTTATGGAGCACCCTTCTAGCGACTTTGAAACGGCAGTTGAAGCGATAGCCGATGCAATCAAGCGTCTTCGGGCGCTGCCGGCGTGGGACAGGTGGATTATGTTTAATGCCCAGTGCATGGTCGGCAGGGCGGACAGCTACCATTTCGCCGCAATTCGAATGCAGCAGGGAGAAATCGCGTTTGAGAAGCCGCTTGATGTGGATATAAAGAAGGTGACGAAGCAGGCGGGCGTTCCCGAGTCCTGTCTGGTCAAAACTGAAGGCGGCTATTCGGTCACGAAGGCAACGCCGATTCAAGCAGCTTGCGTCATGGATGTCATCTTTCGCCAGTATCTGGGGATTCGGCCATACACCGGCGAGGGCGAGGATTACGCGAT
>Ga0209702_10000389_pt1 | contig 91197 bp, 86 predicted proteins | sample FRY01_FD_187210 | JGI IMG/M metagenome (GOLD analysis project Ga0209702, IMG submission 187210) | Freshwater microbial communities from Lake Fryxell liftoff mats and glacier meltwater in Antarctica - FRY-01 (SPAdes) (version 2) | ecosystem: Environmental > Aquatic > Freshwater > Ice > Glacier... | reverse complement strand
GCTCTGTTTTCATGCTTAAAGATAGGAAATATAGCCGAAATAAATAGAAAATATGAATCTAAATTATTAACAATCAAGTTGTTAATTAAATGGTGTGCCTTGCAACGGTCTTGTTATTATAAAATTCAACTAGTTTTTCCATTTGAGATTATAGTTTTACAAATTATCTTTTGGTGAATTAGGAAACAAATTTCAACTTTAGCTAAATGCAAGATATTCAGTCGTTCTCATAGAGCCTTAATTTGTTTTTAAGGGTAATTAATTCATGACGCAACTCCTTTTCCTTCTCCAGTAAATTGAAGACAACATCAATGCCCTCTAAGTTTACGTTTAGATCGTTGTGAAGTCTAATTATTTTTTCAAGGTCTCTGATTTTGTCATGATGAATAAATTGAACTTGTTCAATAATTTCGACTTGTATGAGCCCCATTTTATTTAATGCATCAAAAAATGAAATTTCAATGTCATAATGAGAACAGAGCACTTGAGTGGATATTAATTTTCTTTTATTCATTTCGCACTTATTTTTTGTAATTCCTTGAATAACTCGATTTCTTTTTCACTTAAATTGGTTGGTAGCACAAGGTGATAAGTGATTATCATATCGCCAAACTCTCCCTCTTTTTTATAAATAGGAAATCCCTTTCCTTTCAGTTTTCCTTTTGAGTCGTTTTTCGTTTCGGGCTTGATCTGAAGCTTAACCTTACCGTTAAAAGTTTCCACATATATTTCTCCACCCAAAATGGATGTATATAAATCTAGGTCAATATGTTGATGTAGGTCATTTCCTTCGCGTTTGAACTGCGTGTGATTGTTGATATTGAATTTGATGTATAAATCACCCGCGGGCCCTCCATTCATCCCCAACCCTCCTTTTCCATTGATTTTTATCACCTGACCATTTTCAACACCCGCTGGTATTGTGAGCCTAATTTTTTTGCCATCTACCGTAAGGATTTGCGGTTGAATTGTGTAGACATCTTTTAAATCAAGATGCAGTTCGGCGTTGTAATCTTGACCTTTGAACCTGTTACTGTTACCTTGGTTGCGTGATGATTTACCCCCTCCGAACATCGATTCGAAAAAATCTGTATAGTCTTGATTTGAAAAATCTTGTTGGCTTGATCGATTTCTGGAATATTGCTGTTCCTGATGTTGTTGTTTGGCTTTTTCATATTCCTCCCCGTGTTTCCAATCTTTTCCGTATTTATCGTATTTCTTGCGGTTTTCAGAGTCACTCAGCACTTCATTAGCCTCATTAAGTTCTTTGAATTTTGTCTCAGCGCTCTTGTTTCCAGGGTTTAAGTCAGGGTGATATTTCCGGGCGAGTTTTCGATATGCGGATTTTATCTCCTTTTCGGTTGCGGTCTTAGAAACCCCCAAAATTTTATAATAATCTATGAATTCCATTTATTGATTTTGATTTGCGCGTTTGTTTTTTTGTTGTAATAAATAAAACCAGTAAAAAAACAGGTTTAAAATTCTTTTTCAAACTATTTAATCCTCTAAATTAAGCATTTATTGCTTAGTTTTTGCATTTTTATCTCGCTGGGAATTATATTTTTAGCACATCGTGATAACCTTTCTCCTAGTACTTCGTTTTATCATTTTACTTATTTTTATCTTTGCCGCTATGGACAAAAATGCACTCATATCATCTTTCAAAAGCAAACAGTTCCAACCTTTGTATTTACTTCATGGCAAAGAGCCATATTATATTGATTTGATCAGCGATGCCATCATTAAATATGCTTTAGAAGAACATGAGCGCGATTTTAATCAAACCATTGTGTATGGCAAGGATTGTCTGCCTAATGAGGTTGTGGGTTTGGCTAAACAATATCCAATGATGGCAGAGCGATCTGTTGTGGTGATTCGAGAGGCACAAGAAATCAAAAAATGGGATGAGTTTGAAGAATATTTTGAAAATCCTCAGCCCTCAACGATTTTTGTTGTGTGCTACAAGCACAAAGAATTGGCTAAGACTTCCAAGGTGTTAAAAACTATTGGAAAACGCGGAATTGTTTTTTTGAGTGATAAAGTGAAAGATTATCAGCTTACAACGTGGATTATGAATTACGTAAAAGAATCTGGCTACGATATCACGGATAAAGCCGCCAATTTGCTTGCAGAGTTTTTGGGTAACGATCTTGGGAAAATCATCAATGAGTTAGACAAGCTATCTATTTTACTTGAAAAAGGAACGAGGATCAATGATGTACACATTGAGGAGAATATAGGTGTTAGTAAGGATTATAATGTTTTTGAATTGGTTAACGCTGTTGCTGAGCTGGATATTCTGAAAGCCAACAAGATTGTGGATTATTTTGCACGAAATCCAAAGGCAGCGGATCCAATACTTGTTATTATGAATTTGTTCACTCAATTCAATCACATGATGAAAGTTCAATTTCTTCCTGTGAAATCTCAAGAGGCAGTCGCCGCAGAACTGAAGATTCATCCTTTCAAAGCCAAGGAAATTTTGCGTCTATCCCGTTTACATAACCCCAAAAGGATTGCAAAAAACATCAGTTATTTAAAAGAATACGACCTCAAAGCAAAAGGCGTTGGCTACTCCAATGTTTCAAAAGGCGATATATTAAAGGAATTGATTTATGTTTTGATGCATTAAAGAAATGTATACTCACATTATAGCGTTCCTTCAAACAAAATTAATTTCAAAACGTTCATCGAAAAACTAGAATTATGACTCAAAATTATAAAAATCACCTCCGTCTTTTTCCTTTACATCACTATATAGCAACACCGCTAACCATTGGGCTTTTTATATGGTCTCTTGTCGCATTGGGATCAATGAATACAGATAATTGCGCAGATGGACTTTTCAAGATATTGGCATCTTTTGCTTTGGTTTTAGTTGTTTTTATAGCACGCACCTATGGAATTAAAAACCAAGATAGGGTGATACGTTTAGAAATGCGCCAACGTTATTTTGAGCTTACAAATAAATCTTTTGCACCTCTAGAGAAGCAATTGCGAATGGGGCAAATTATTGCACTTCGATTTGCAGGGAATGACGAATTACTTCCTTTAATTGATAGAGCAATTGCAGAAAATCTAAGCAACAAAGACATCAAACAAGCTGTGGCTGATTGGCAAGCCGATTTTTATCGCGTTTAAGTGCAATAGGGCTGTTAAATGCCTCAGACTTATCAACTTTTTTTGAGATAAAAGTAGAAGTAAAAAACAAAAATCTACTGAGACTTGTTTTCCAATAATGTTGGAACCACAATCGAATATTACTGAAGGTGACTTGAACCGTTTGATAGAAATGGCATGGGAAGATCGAACTCCTTTTGAGGCAATACATTTTCAGTTTGGCTTGACTCAAGGCGAAGTCATTAAAATCATGCGAAGTGAGCTGAAACGCTCCAGTTTTAATTTGTGGCGCAAACGCGTCAATCAGGGGGTGAGTATCAAACATTTGAAAAAAAGGTCAGATGAGGTGGCACGTTTTAAGTGTGCAAGACAAAGAAATATTTCGAACAATAAAATAAGCAAGCGATGAATTATTTTCCCACAGAAAAGGATGCCATATATCAACTTCTGTTAAATATCGAGCCTGAGCGATATTCTGAAACACGGAATTATATTAGCGGAGCGGTTACCTATCTATCGCCTTATATTTCTCGAGGAGTTTTCTCTACAAGAGATGTTTTTGAACACCTCAAGAGATCTGGTTTTTCTTGGGAGATTGTGGAGAAACTTGTTCAGGAACTTGCATGGCGCGACTTCTTTCAATTGACCTGGCAGCGACTAGGAGAATCGATAGATAAAGATATAATGAATGAGCAAGAGCAAGTGAGCAACTTCGGTATTCCTGAAGCTTTATTAAACAATCGAACAGGTATTGTTGGTATTGATGAATCACTTCAAAAACTTTTTAACATCGGATACATGCACAACCATGCACGCATGTATGTTGCCTCTTTGGCTTGCAATTTAGCACGCAGTTACTGGTTAGAGCCTGCGCGTTGGATGTATTACCACTTGCTTGACGCTGATTGGGCAAGTAATGCTTGCAGTTGGCAATGGGTTGCTGGCACCTTTAGTAAGAAAAAGTACTTTTTCAACCAAGAAAATATAAATCGATATTGTGAAACCAATCAAAGCGCTACTTTCTTGGATGTGAGCTACGAAGAACTTCCCTATCTGGAGATTCCAGATATTTTGAATGAAACGCGTCATGTTCAACTAAAAACGCAATTGCCAGATGTGGCGGAAAACATTGTTATCAATCCAGAAATACCAACGTTAATTTACAATTGGTATAATTTAGATTTTAATTGGCGAGCAGAGGAACAGGCAAATCGTGTGCTTTTGTTAGAACCTGATATTTTCGAGAAATATCCCATTGGACAAAAGTCAGTTCAATTTATGCTGGAGTTGATTAAAAACAGAAGTGATATTCAGATTTTCGTTGGTTCTTTTGGTGAGTTTAAATTCAAAAGCGGAGATAGTAAATTTATTTTTAAAGAACATCCCTTGAATAAATATGAAGGAGTTGAAGAACCTAGAGAATTTCTTTGTGCCACGCCAGAAAAGTCCTTGGTTAGTTTCTTTGGTTTTTGGAAAGCAATAAAAACTCAATTGAAAGCAGATTTTGAAAATAACTGAACACCCAGTAACTGAACATCATGTGCAAAAAGAGATGGTTTTATTAACGTGAAAAAAGAACATCTCCCGGCAAAAGTTTGTTTAACTTGCGGTTTGTCGTTCATTTGGCGAAAGAAATGGTCTCGCACTTGGGAGCATGTGAAATATTGTAGTGAACGTTGTAAAAGAAATAAAATTAAATCTCTTAAGGAATGAAAAATATTGTAGTTATTGGAGCTGGAAAAGGAATAGGCTTGGCAACAGCGAAATTATTAAGCCAAGAACATGAAGTTTATGCCTTGACCAAAACGTTTTCAAACGAATTAGATGCCTTGCCTGTGGAGCAAATTTTATTTCATTCTTTGGAGAATGATGCCGCTCAGTTGAGTTCCTTACCCGATGAAATTCATGGATTGGTATATTGCCCAGGCTCAATCAACTTAAAGCCCTTTCATCGATTAACTGAGCAAGATTTTTTGAATGATTTTTATCAGAATGTTTTAGGTGCTGTTCGCGTAATTCAACAACTCTTGCCCAAAATAAAAAAATCGGGTGGTGCAAGTATCGTAATGTTCAGCACAGTAGCGAGTAAACTCGGCATGCCATTTCACGCCTCAATTGCTGTTTCAAAATCGGCTGTTGAAGGCCTCACCAAAAGTTTGGCAGCTGAATTAAGCGCTGCAAACATTCGTGTGAATTGTATTGCGCCATCTATTACTGATACGTCACTGGCTGATCGAATTTTGGGTAGCGATGAAAAGCGCGAGGCTTCGGCCAATAGACACCCGTTAAAAGCTATCGGTTCACCAGACGAAATGGCGGCTCTCACCGGATTTTTGCTCTCTGACAATGCCTCTTGGATCACAGGTCAAATTATTGGCGTCGATGGCGGTCTCGGTAGCGTTAAGTTGTAACTATTTCGTTTTTTAGTAATGAGTTTTGTGAAATTAAAATATTCACATCTTTGTCATGCTCCTAAATCGACGAAAGGCTGCCTATTTTGGTTTGTTAAATCGCTTTGAAGTTATCAACAATCTGCTGTGAAATAAAATTCTTTTTTACTATTCAAGAATAGCATTATCTTTACAAATAATTTATTATTGTTCGATTAACGAAGAGTTACTTTTTATAACGTGTTGATGATAAACATAATTCGTTGTATTTTTGCATTTCGCAAAATGCAGATAACTAAAATCATTTTCTTGTTTTCTTACTTTAAGGCTGCTTCTTTCAGCGTTGGTAAAATACAATTGTGCCCTAAGGTTTCAGCATTCGCTTACCTAAAATCTCCAGTTAAATTCTTATTTTATTTTTCACTTTTACAGATGCTTCGATATTCAAAACGAACGCAAAGAATTATTTATTAGGGTTACCCCTTTAAGTCGCATTGCATTTAATTGATTTATAAGTGATTGGTGGATGGACTATCATTCTGTTTAACAGCTTTTCGAGAATCGTAGTTCTAAAATTCAAGCGATTAACCTATAGAAATATTCTTGAATGTATTGATTTATATAGCTTTCATGGCAATATGAGTGCACTCCTCTTAACCAATTTTTGAAATTTCTGATTTGAATATGAAGCATCTTGAAATTCTGCCCTTTATTGGATAATTTTTGATCAAAATGAGGATATTCCTTTTTTAATGGAGTGTATCCTGTCCAGCCATCAGTTGTAATTTTCGCTTCTTTATCGATATGAATATCAAAAATAGATTTTAGCGATTTTGCACTGTAATCATTAATTACTTTTGCATAACCCCTACCTGGTTTTCCATTGCGATATTCTAATGCAATTACGATTCTTATTTTCATTTCAGACTTACTTCTTCCTTGCTCTCCTTTTTGAGGGGTTCCAATTTCAAATTCATCAACGTGTACTTCATCTTCAAGAGGAAATTGTTCGCTACTTCTCATCGCTTCCTGTACTTTTCGACGAAATAACCACGCTGTAGTTTGCTTAACACCAAAGCGTTCTGCTAACCAAATGCTATTTGCGCCTTTCTTACTCGTCGCAATATCATAGGCCATTTCAAAACCATTTTCTACACCAAATTTAATTTTGTGAAACAAAGTATGAGAGGTTGGCGACTCGTCATATCCACAACGAGAACAACGCCTATTGTGCTTCTTCTTTCCAACGCTAAATCGTTCGTTTTTACATTTTCTACAACTATATTCTTCGCCCCATTTTGTCGCTGACAAATAAGCTAAACATTGATCTTCCGACCCAAATTTAGCCCTAAACTCTTTTCTGGATAATTCTTTAAGTATTTTCATTTGTGCTATTTTTACACAAAGAAACACAGTTAGAACATAAACTATTTACGTTCTGCGATTTAAAGGGGTAACCCTATTATTTATTATTCGGCAAACGCCAAAAATATTATTTCAATTATTAACTCAAAAATTAATGTATTATGAACCGCTTAGAAATCGAAAAAGTATTAGAAAAAAACTTAAAAAGACATTTGTCTAACAAAGTTTTACATGCGCACCCGTCGCCAGCGCTTTGGCGCCCGCAGTTTGATGATGTTACTGCTCATGCTAAACTGACGAGTAATGAAGGACAACGTACGAAAGTAAATATGTATGCAGGTATTCCATATTGTTTGCCGACAAATCCACCGCATTGTGGTTTTTGTTTGTTTCCAACAGAAGACTATAAAGGTAAAGATGAAATGGAGATTTACCTTGGTTATCTGAGGCGAGAGGCCGAGATGTACGCTGATTTTTATCAAAATTCAGAATTGGAATCTTTATACATTGGTGGAGGAACGCCAAACTTAATGCGACCAGACGATTATCATAAAATGATGGAGATCATGCATTATTTGTTCCCAAACATGAGTAAAGATGTAGAAAAAACTTTAGAAGGTATTCCTCAATTGTTCAATGAAGATAAAATCAAAGCGATATCCGAAGCAGGATTCAACCGCGTGAGCATGGGGGTTCAACAAGTAAACGACAAACTAATTAAGTACAGTGGAAGAAAACAAACGTGCAAGCAAGTTTTTGAAGCCATCGATTTGTTTCACAAGTATGATTTGGCATGTAATATTGATTTGATTTATGCATGGCCCGAGCAATCGATTGAGGAGATGGTTTATGATTTGAATGAGATTATTCAATCAGGAATTCGTCACATCACACATTATGAATTAAATATTGCAGGTCGATCTACTTTTGCTACAGAACACAAGGATGCAGTACCTGATATTGCAAGAAAGATTGAAATGTATAATGCTCAAAAGGAGTTTTTGGAAAGTATGGGGTACAGACAACGCACAGTTTACGATTGGGAAAAAGTTGATAAAACTGCGTGTTCTAAAAAAGAGGGTGCCGAACAATATCATTATGAAAATAACCTTCGCGACTTTATCCCTATGGATGGTATTACGCAAACCTCTGTAATGGGTGGGTTGGGATATGCAGCAGTGAATATGAGAATGCGTCAGTTCGATTCAGTTTACGGTTCTATTTCATCGATGAACCACAAAAGTTTGGCGCATTATTACAAAGATATCGATGCTGGAAAATTGCCTTTGGAGCGGCTGTTCGACCATGAGACGGAAGATGTGAAATTGGTCTGGTTGTTCCAAGCTCTTCAGGAAATGAAAATTAATAAAATTAAGTACAAGGTGATTTTTGGATCTGAGTTGATGGAAGAATTTAATGATTTGTGGGAAGTTATAGATGAAAAAGGTTGGATAGAACAAGATCAAATTGAATTGCGCTTAGTGAATGAGGGCGAATTTTATGTCCCACTTGTTCAAACATTGATTTCGCATGCAAGAACGCAAGTGATTACCAAAGTGAATGCAGAATTATTAAAAGCTACAGTATGACAGAAGAACTCATTTTTGTAGAAGCCAAAGATCAAGTTCAAATTGCATTATGGAAAAATTCTCGAGTTGAGAATACCTCCAATATTCTTATGGTGCATGGCACATTTTCTGATAGGAAGGTGTTTTCTTTGGCAGTGAATTATTTTAATGAACGTGGCTACAATTGTTGGGTCATGGAATGGAGGAACCACGGTGCTAGTCAGCGTGTGAAATCTAATTTCGACTTTGAAACCGTTGCACATTACGACCTAAAGGCCGTAGTTGAACATTTGATACATCGCGAGCAGATTAAATATTTTCACGCAGTGACACACAGTGGTGGTGGAATTTGTTTGACCATGCTGCTTTGTAGAAATCCAGAGTACCAAAATAATGTCATGTCGGCTACCATGTTCGCGTGCCAAGCATTTAGTGCCAGTTTGAGTAAAATGCATTTTGCACGACTTGTGGTGGCCAAGACTTTAACAAAGCTTATTGGTTTCATTCCAGGTAAGAAAATGAAATTGGGTAACCACAATGAGAGCTATCACACAATGAAACAATGGTTTAATTGGAATTTGAGTAAACAATTTGCTGGTCAGTTTTCGGAGGATTACCAAACGGTGATGCGCTCGATTCATATCCCAATTTATGCTGTAGCCTCAGAAGCGGATAAATTTATTGCCCCAAAAAAAGCTTGTCTTATTTTTATGAGACAGTTCTCAAATTCTGACAATATGTATCATTGCTTTTCGGTTAAACACAACAATCTTGAAGACTATGGACACGCCAGAGTGATTTATTCAAGGAACGCAGTAAAAGAAATTTTTCCAACTGTAATGTATTGGATTACAATGCATCGTTACCAAGAGGTTAACGTTTCTGAGCTATTAGATCCTATCAAAGCTCCTGTAGAAGATTTCGAGATTATTTTTAATTCTGATGTAACTGAATTGAGAGAAGAACTCGAACCAATTTTTGAGTCTGATGAAACTGAGCTTTTGGAAGAAGGTTTATTGGAAGTAAAAGAATTGGTTTAACTTCTAATATTATTGATAAACCATGATTTATTCGGACTGATTTATTTTGGTCTGAATAATCTCAATGGTTCAGAATGGCTAAGTGCATTTTTTACGATAATTTTTCGTTCTGTTTATCTAATTGGATTTTATATGTATATTTGCACCCGAAATTTCAGCAAATTTTTCTGTTGAAATTTCAAAAATGGTGGTTGTAGCTCAGTCGGTTAGAGCATCGGTTTGTGGTACCGAGGGTCGTGGGTTCGAGCCCCATCTTCCACCCCAAAAAAACTGATTCGTGAGAATCGGTTTTTTTTGTGCCATGAAATTATTAAAGTACCACGACGATAAATCATGTTATATTTTCCGTAGACTTAAAAAAAATGAAATGTTTCACACAGAAATTTGAGTTAGCCTGCAAAGAATAATAATAATATATCTGACTGCGCTCAATTGTTACTCCAATTATTTTGATTGCACTACAGAAAATGTCTGTGAGATGGACTAGACCCATTAATTTTTATAAAAAACCTTGATAATTGCGTGAGGTTTTGTCTTTTTTAAGCAAAACAATAATTTTCGAGCTTTAACAATTTTAATTAACGTTTATTATCTGTTTCTTTCAATAATTGAAAGTACCTTTGTAACTTGTTACATCTCCAATTAATTTAAATGGTTTTTCAAGAACAACTAGAAGTACTCAAAGCAATCGAACACAACGTTGCTGAGTTTATAGACAACAAAATGAATCTTCCAGAAGAGTCATGGCAGCCTTCAGATTTTCTTCCTGATTTTTCTTCACCTGATTTTTCTGAAACGATAAAATTGATGCAAGAAAGAATGGCGAACGTGCCTGATTCTGTATTAGTTTCATTAGTGGGGAATATGATTACAGAGGAAGCATTGCCAAGTTATCAAACGTTTTTTAATTTATTGGAAGGTGTAAACGAGGAACGCAATATTGCCAGTATGCGGCCTTGGGTTCGATGGTCAAGATTGTGGACTGCTGAAGAAAACAGACACGGTGATTTGCTTAATAAATATTTATATTTAAGTGGGCGAGTAGACATGAACGCTGTAGAAAAAACCATTCAACAATTGTTATATAATGGTGTTGATTTGCAAACGGGTGGAGATCCGTATCAAGGTTTAATTTATACCTCATTTCAAGAACGTGCTACGAAGATATCACATGTTAATACAGGGAAACTAGCGAGTAAATCAGGTGATTCTGTATTGAGTAAAATATGTAATACTATCGCCGGAGAGGAAGCGTTGCACGAGCGAGCATACAAGTTTTTCATGAGTAAAATCATTGAAATCGACCCAAATGGTGGTATTCATGCTTTTCTTTCAATGATGAAAAAGAAAATTGTAATGCCTGCAACTTTAATGGACCTTGGCACGGATAAAAATCAGTTTTTTAATTACGCTACGATTACCCAGAAAATTGGTGTTTATACAAGTTTTGATTATGCCAGTATCATTGATCATTTGGTTCAATATTGGGGAGTTGATAAACTGATGGACCTTAACGAGCAAGGTAAAAAAGCGCAAGATTATTTATCTTCTCTTGCAGAACGATACTACCGTTTGGCTGAAAGAATGCAAGAACCACAAGAAACTCAACTTATTTGGTTGAATCGTTGATATAAGTTGAAAATGCTTAAATTTTGACGGTCATTTTTGAATAAGGTTCAAGAATCCTTTGGCCATCAGATGCTTTTCATCTTTGTAAATCCTTTCATAAGTAGCAGGCGCGCTGGGTTCTATTTAATAGACTAAATGTTAATCGAAATGGGGTGAAAAAAGATGCCACGCTCGTTTAGAACGAGTATGTGAATACTAATCAACCATTCAAAGCTTCTTTAAATCGAGCCAATACTCGTTCTCTTGCAAATTTATGATCTACAATTGGAGGTAGATAGGAAGTTGTTCCATATTCCGGAATCCATTCTTTTACATATTTCAAATCCTTGTCAAATTTTAAGGTTTGCAATTCAGGGTTAAAAACGCGAAAATAGGGAGCTGCATCACAGCCAGAAGATGCTGCCCATTGCCAGCCTCCAACATTAGATGCCAAGTCAAAATCCAAAAGTTTTTCAGCAAAATAGGCCTCACCCCAACGCCAATCTATGAGCAGGTGTTTGGTCAGAAATGAGGCTGTAATCATACGAACACGGTTGTGCATAAAACCGGTGGCGTTGAGTTCACGCATGCCTGCATCCACAATAGGGTAGCCTGTTTTACCTTCGCACCAAGCCTCAAATTGTGTTTCGTCGTTTTCCCAAACAATTTTGTCGTATTGTGCTTTGAACGAGTTGTTTATAGAATGTGGAAAATAATGAATAATCATTTGGTAGAAATCTCGCCAAATAAGTTCATTCAAAAATTGTTCGTTTTTCGACTTCGCAATGTTCGCCAATTCTCGGATGCTGATGGTGCCAAAACGCAAATGAACCGACATGCGACTTGTTCCCAATTTAGATGGAATGTTTCTCAGCGCATCATAGTTGTCAATCTGAAGTGCTTTTAGATCGCGCCCAGGAATTTTATGTACTACCGCATTTTCAAAACCCATTTGAAATAAGGCGGGGATAGTAATGGCTTCAAACGCTAGTAAATTTTTGCTATATTTTAATGTTGGATATGCTTTGAGATGAAAGGATTCTAATTTGGCTTTCCATTTTTTGGAATACGGAGTAAAAATAGTGTAAGGCTTTTGGTCATCTTTGACTATTTCGTTTTTTTCAAAAATTACATGATCTTTAGCCCCAATCATTTCAATGCCTTTGGAATTTAGAAAATCATATATTTGTTGGTCGCGCTTTACTGCATAAGGCTCGTAATCTCGATTCAGAAACACAATTTTTACGTCGAATTTCGTCGATATTTCGTTGAATATAGCCAGAGGTTCTCCATAATAAACATTTAATTCACTGCCTAATTCTTGGTATTCCGCTTTTAATCTTGTAATTTCTTCGTGAATAAAACGCACCCTTTGATCGTTCGAAGGCAGTTTGGACAAAATGTTTTTGTCGAAGATAAAAATAGGCATTACAGGACAATTCAACTTCAGTGACTTATACAGACCAGCATTGTCTTCGATGCGTAAATCCCTCCGGTGCCAGAATATAGTTATCGCTTGTGGCATATTATTAAGATTGTTTGTTAAACACGCTGGAGTGGAGATTGTTTCAATTCTGTCAAGCACAAGTCTCTTACTTCACTTTTATTTTGATTCCTGACCAACTTCCTGCTTGATTTCTGTTCCAGCGCAAACCGTATCGTTTAGATTTCATTAATTCTTTTTCCATTTTTTGGACTTCCTTGGGGAAAAGTGAACCTCCTTGGTTAGATATAAATGCCACCATGAGTGTGTCATTCACCCAAATTTGACCGGTGTTTTCTGCAATATTGTCACCTGAACCCAGGCTCAAAGACTGACATTCTTTTCCAAAGCAATCCAACCAATTCAACAAAGCATTGTCGGTCATTATGCTGTCTCGAAAAGTTAAAAAATACCAAGTCCCCAAACCTTTTTCATTCACATCTTGCTGTTGCAAAGCCAAATATTCAATGGCGCCAAATCTGTAAGGATATACCTCAGTGTCTACAGGTATGAAGCATTTTTCTTCATATATTTTTTCAAATAGCGCACGAAATGAAGAGCTAACATCAGCAGGGTTCAACGTTGGGATGCTTACGGTATCTGGATCAACTTCATACGTTCTATGGGGTTTGGGTCGCAGATCGTCAAAGTCCACAATAACTTTGTTGCTTTTATCCTTGCAAGAGTAAAGCAGCATTGGGAGCATTAGTATCCCCAGTGTTATATGGATGAAAATGCTTTTTCGCATTGTTCTAAATCTTCATCTAAAATGTCTAAATGGGTTACAAATCGAATTAAATTTGGGCCAAAATCTATTGCTTTAACGCCAAATTCTTCCAACTTATTGAGTAAATGAGCAGAATTAAATGCTGCGCTGATTTTCACAACGATAATATTTGTTTCTACTGGCCACACTTCTTCTACCCAATGTTTGTTGATGAGCAACGCTTCAAGAACTTTCGCTCTTTCATGATCGTCAGCCAATCGACTCACATTATTTTTGAGTGCATACAGGCCACCAGCCGCGATTATTCCTGCTTGTCTCATGCCTCCGCCAAATACTTTACGCACTCTTCTGGCTTGGTGAATAAATTCTTTGGTTCCAATCAACACAGAGCCAACAGGTGCACCTAATCCTTTGGATAAACAAATGGAAATAGAATCAAAGGCTTCACCATAAAGTTTTGGGTTCATGCGGTTGATAGCTAGCGCATTGAATATTCTGGCGCCATCCAGGTGCATAGGGAGTTTATTCGATCGGCAAATGTTTTTTATTTCTTGAATAATTTCCCATGGATATACTTTTCCTCCAGCTCTATTCATGGTATCTTCTAAAGACACTAGTGCAGTAATGGGCAAGTGAAAGTTATCTGGATTGATATAAGTCTTCACAAAATCACCTGTAAGAATACCTTGATTGCCCTGCATCAAACGTACAGAGGCACCAGCGTTTCTCGCTATTCCTCCACCTTCATACTTATATATGTGAGCGTCTTCATGACAAATCACTTCAGTTCCTGGTCTGCAATAAACCGAAATTGCAATTTGATTGGTCTGTGTACCAGAAGAGCAGTATAATCCAGCTTCTTTACCAAAAAGTTCGGCAGAATATTCCTCTAATTCATTGATTGCTGGATCTTCACCAAACACGTCGTCACCTACTTCAGCTTCAAGCATAAATTCACGCATTGCAAGTGTAGGTTTTGTGACTGTGTCGCTGCGCAAATCAACAATTCTCATGATGTGTGCTATTTCTTGAAGTTAGAAGAGACAATCAATTCTTTGGTTCCATGCCCCCAAGAATAAAATCCTTCACCAGATTTGATGCCTAATTTGCCGGCAGTTACCATATTCACTAGCAATGGACAAGGCGCGTATTTTGGGTTTCCAAATCCATCGTGAAGAACACGTAAGATCGCCAAACATACATCCAAACCAATAAAATCTGCCAATTGAAGTGGACCCATAGGATGGGCCATTCCCAATTTCATTACGGTGTCTATTTCTTCAACACCAGCAACGCCTTCATACATAGTGTAAATGGCTTCGTTGATCATGGGCATCAAAATTCTGTTAGCAACAAACCCGGGATAATCGTTTACCTCTACTGGAATTTTACCTAGGGTTTTAGACATATCCATGATGCGCTGTGTTACATCATCAGAGGTGCTGTAGCCGCGAATAATTTCTACCAACTTCATTACTGGCACAGGGTTCATAAAGTGCATGCCTATTACTTTGTCGGGTCGTGAGGTTACTGCAGCAATTTGCGTAATGGATATTGAGCTTGTATTGGTTGCAAGAATGGCATTTGAATTGGTGAATGTATCCATGTCTCGGAATATTTTTAGCTTTAAATCAACATTTTCTGTTGCTGCTTCAACTACCAAATCCGCATGAGCCAAACTCGACTGCATATCAGTGTGTGTTGCAATGTTGGCAAGTGTTAGGATCTTTTGTTCTTCGGAAATAGTCTCCTTGGCAACCATGCGATCTAGATTTTTTGTGATGGTAGCCAAACCTTTGTCTAAAGCATTTTGAGATACGTCAATCAATGAAACTTGAAAACCAGATTGAGCAAAAACATGTGCGATTCCGTTGCCCATTGTTCCAGCCCCAATTACTGCTATATTCTTCATAATGTTGAATTTTTGTGGATGCAAATATAACCAAAGTATGAGCTTGTATGGTTGGTTTTAGTAGATTTGCCCTTAATCTTAAAATTATGGCAGAGAATTATTCCAACTTAGAAGAGAAAAAGAAACGACCTACTTTTCTCATCGCACTTTTAGTGCTAACGAGCATTTCCTTATTCAGTTTGCTTTTTCAGAGTGTTGTACCGATGATTACTGGTCCTAAAATACCGACCAGCTGAAGGCCGAAGAAGTTGGTGTGGCTAAGGGCATTGTTAAAATGAAAGAACTGATTTCTAGTGCAGAGTTGAATGAAGCACTGGAAATAAGTGCAAAACTTACTTTTGAAAAGAATAAGTTTATTCATACCAACGCTTTTTGGAAGTTTCATTTACTCAAAACATTGACTTTATTATTGGGCGTAGGCGCAGTTTATTTCATGTTTCATTTGAGCAAGCAAGGTTTTCATTTATTTATTATTTATTGCCTTCTTTCTTTGGGCTTGGAATATCTTGTTTTTCCAACTTCCATGATCGTGGCTAGTGATTTAATTGTCAATGGTTTAATTAGTGCTTTATTTGTTTTTATGTATTCACGTAACTTGAAGCATTTTAACGATTCAAGTGGTCCAAGCGAGGAATTCAATTACACTAATTAACTTATTAACAATGAAGCTAATACGTATTGAAAATGATCTTTATTCAGGGTCGAATAACCGCAAGTCTTTTTATGATTTACATATTCCGGAGAATTTTAATGGAAAATTGCTTGTCCTTGTTCATGGATTCAAAGGTTTCAAAGATTGGGGTGCTTGGAATTTGGTTGATTTTGAGTTTACTTACGCAGGATTTGGTTTCGCAAAATTTAACCTAAGCCACAATGGAGGAAATCATATTTATGCCAAAGATTTTCCTGATTTGGAAGCATTTTCGAAAAACACTTATTCTAAAGAAGTTAATGACATTCATTTATTTTTGAGTCATTTAGAATCGCTCGAATTACCCGAGCATTCAACTCATTTGATTGGTCACAGCAGAGGAGGGGGAGTTGCAATTTTGGCTGCTGCGCAAAGTAAAAAAGTGGCGTCAATTTGTACTTGGGCCTCCATTTGCGACATTGAAAGGCGTATGCCACAAGGTGAGGAATTAGATGCGTGGAGAAGGTCAGGGGTGCGTTATGAAACTAATACTCGAACCCAACAAGAAATGCCAATTGGCTTTGGCTTGTATGAAGATTTTATTCAAAATAAGGAGCATTTGAGTATTCAAAAGGCTTGTGCTTTAATGAGTATCCCCAGATTTGTTATTCACGGTGCTGATGATGAGACGGTGAATATAAGCGAAGGACATGAATTGAGTGAATGGCTAAATGTACCACTCTTTGAAATTCCTGACGCAAACCACGCTTTTGGGGCTAAGCATCCCATGGATTCTTATACACTGCCAAAAAATTTGAAAAATGTGGTTGATTTGACCATGAATTTCATTCAGAATTTATAAAAATCTTAATAATTAAAGAAGAATAATTCTTTTACTCACTGCACCATCCTCATTAAAAATTATTATTTGATAAGCACCGCTGTCTTGGTTCTCCAAATTGATTATAGGTTCAAGAGCACCCTCATGCACAACTTTTCCACTGTTATCAATTATAATATATTCTGAGTTGTCGCTGAACGCTTCAAAATTTTCAATAACAAAGGTATTTGATGTTGGATTTGGATAAATTACTATTTCTTGAAGAGATAAATTGGAAAGACTAGCAGAAGTTGATGTAACACCAACAAATTCTTGATAAAGACGGTTCGCAACAAACACGTTTCTCATCATCACTAATGCGCTGCCCGAATTTACCTCGTCATCTGTATAGAAATAAAAAATAAATTCTTGCTGACCGCCTGGAGGGATTGCTACGCGAATTGAATCAGTGTTCACACTATAACAAATTTCCGCGCATAGGGCTGATTCCCAAGAACCAGGCAAATCAGTTTCAACTTTTATAATGTCTAAAACAACAAAGTCAGTACTCGAATTATTAAAAATTGTTCCTTGAACAGCCAGCACATCACTCGTAACTCCGTAAGCTATGCTGTCAGCTAATAATTCGAATGTGAATGTGCCCATATCTTCGTAGTTTGTGCAGTATCCAGAGAAAAAAGGAATCAACGCATCAACTTCACAATACATATTCAATTGTAATTGATTAAACCAATCATGCTTTGCTGAAACAAAGCCATTTTCGTCTATCAAAAATGCGATATTGGCACCCGTACCATAGTTGAGCCACCAATTGTTGCATGGGCCGTCGATTAGTACAGGAACATCAATTTGATAATTTGACATCAAAGTGTCAACCAAATTTTTTCTTTCGCCGTAAGTTGTCGGTTGAGGATGCAATATGTTTTCATTTATATTTTGAAGTGTCAGCCAAACAGTTCCACTATATGGGCTTGGGGTGGTCGGATGAGCTTCGACAGTGTAAATTATAAATATGGTTAAATTATCTCCATAAACAGAAGCCATTTCATTAATTTCCGGAATTCTTTCTCTGAACACGGGGCACGTAAGAGAACCAGAAATTAAAAGCACTGGTTTGCCTAATTCTAATGCTTCAGATAATCGAGAGGAATTACCGTCTAAATCATATAAAGAGAAGTCTAGGACTTCTTGATTCACTATAGGACCAGCTCCATTAGGGTTAGATGGCACCACAGGAATAGTACAAATAGGATCACTATCTAACGGTAGATCATCCAATCCGATACCTGGCTGGATTTGAGCGAAGCTAAATGAAGCCAATGAAAGGTACAGTGCAAAGAAGGAAAAAGAAGCAAGATACTTCTTCCAAAAGAAGTTGTTTGAACAAGTCATGATTTTGGGTTTGAAAATGGTTTGATGTGAAGTTAAATAAATTTAATTAACGAAATGCTCGAAAATGTCCGACATCTTGAAGGCCTAAAACCTTTTCTAAGTGCAATCAACCTTAAAATTTTGTAAATAATTATCTGGTTCATAAATTATATTAGATGAACAGATGATGATAAATAATGTAATGAGAATCAATGTACACTTTGCATTCCGAGGGGTCTCTTGAATGAAAAATATAAATCACATGGACGATCAGACATTTGGAAATAACAAATTTGTTGTGTCCTTAAATATATTGCATTCCTAGTTTAGTAATATATCAACCTCATAGGCGCAAATCCAAATTATCTTGATAGCTCTATCAATTTATGCTTAGAACGCTTTTTTGAATCGGAAAGTATAAAATCGATTCTGCCAAGATTTATACCCCCGTGCCCAACTTGATTGATGAGCGTAGCGCCTGAATCGCGTCTTGTGATGAGTTTAGGTGTTTTATGAAAAGTATGTGTATGTGCACCGATGATTAAGTCAATATGGTCTACCTCGCTAGCCAAAATGTGATCTGAAACCTTGGCTTCCTCGTATTTGTCGCCCAAGTGCGAAAGGCAAATCACCAAGTCACATTCCATATCAAATTTTAAAATTTTCGCATACTTCGTTGCCACAGCAATCGGATCGTGATATTGTATTTCTCCATACATGGCTTTAGGCACCAGACCATTTAATTCAATACCCAAGCCGAAAATGCCAACTTTAATGTCGTTGCGCTCGAAAATTTTATATGGAATCACCAAATCCTTGATGCTTGTATTGCTGAAATCATAGTTTGCGCAAATAATTGAAAAAGAAGCATTAGCGCGGTAGGCTTTTTCAAAACCTTCAATGCCAATGTCGAAATCATGATTGCCAAGAGTCATGGCGTCATAGCCCATAGCCTCCATTACTTGCATTTCAAGATTTCCTTGGTATTTATTAAAATAAGGTGTTCCTTGAAAAATATCTCCTGCATCAAGCAAGAGTGAGTTTTCTACTTCATTCCTAATTCTTTCTATAACTGCAGCACGATTTACGACACCTCCTTTGCTCGCGTGGTATTTATCATTGTCTGGAAATGGGTCAATTCTTGAATGGGTATCGTTGGTATGCATAATCGTGATGCTGCGAAAATCTTGCTTAGCTCGCAGCAAAAACTCTGGCGCCAACGATAATCCGAGACCAAATGCAGAACTTTTAACGATAAAATCTCTTCTGTCTAGTACCATCTTCCATCGGTTTTTGAACAAACAACTCCTTGTCTTATTACAGCGTTTGCAATCTCATCGCGCAATATAACACCTGTTTTTACGTACTCAAGTGGGTTTTTAAAAAAGACCATTTTATCCCCGCCATCAGCCAAATAGTCACTCGTAGCGATCCAAAACTCTGTGTCAATAGGTGGGTCATCTTTCCTGAATCCAGAAATTGGTTCGCCTCCTGTTCGTTCAATGTAGCTTATCATTTCTTGAAATTTATCTGGGCTTAATCGAACCAAAACTATTTGATTGTCAAAGGGCATCAATTCAAAAATATTTCTCAAAAGAACATCGCCTTCATTGATAGGTGTGCGAAGTCCACCATTGTTGAGCATCGTTATCACCCTAATTTCATTCCCGATTTCCTTTAAATAATTGATAGCAAACTTCTGTACAATATCCGCAACAAAATTACCCAATGCTCCCTCAGGCCGCGCTTTTGACATCCCACAAGTTGCTAATCCAAGAAGAATATTTACTTCTTTATCCAATTCTTCCTTATAAGGTCTTACGATGCTATCAACCAAATTTGTTGTTTTACTCCATGCGTAAATGGTTTCAATTTTATTTTCATATTGGACAACTTGATTTTTGTGAGCACATTGCCCAAATAAAGCAGTCGACAACAAAAATAAAAATAGTCTGTAGTTGAATTTTATCATCTCAAAACAATTTTTTCCATGTGTACTACGCCATTCGACATAATTTTTATGAAGTACACACCTGATGCAAAGTTAGATAAGTGGAGTGTGTGCGTGTCAAGTTGCTGTGAAGGAATAATTTCTAAAAGTAAGGCCCCCGTAGCATCGAGCATCTGGATAACGCTGATTTCGGCGTTTGAGGCATGGCTTATGTTTATAGAATTTTCTGTAGGATTGGGGTAAACCGACACACTAGAAAAATCTGAATAATAGTCTGATGAAGCCACAGCACCAAGTCTTCCCATAAATTCTTGGAGGTACAGATTTACAATATCTGCATCATAAATTACAAGCGTATTTTCGTCGTTTCGAACCTCTGCCGCTGTACTCCAATTGTGGGAGCCTGTCAAAACATAGGGATTTGTTCCCATAAAAGCATCTGCAAACATAAGTTTGTGGTGTAAAGTTCCGCTTTGCGGCAAGGCTGAATAATTCATTAAACGGTATCCGAGTGTAGCATTTAAGTTATCATATTGAACCTGCATGCTTCCTTCGTTGGGATGGTTTACTATAACTTTAACATCTTTTCCGTTGTTATGACTCTGAATTAGTGAAGTTATTATATCGTTTCTTGTAATGAGCATGGTGTTTACAGTTACATCAAATTGCGCTTCAGTAATGGCTTGAATGATTCTCGAATTTACTCCGTCGCTTGGACTGAAGTAACACTCAACTCTGCGTCCACCAATATTAAAATAATGCGGTGTGTTGTCTTTTTTGTCTGGACCAAATCTTGAAATTGAGGTATTAGGGGTGAGGGTATTTGAACCCCACATTTCCTCAAATTCCATAGTGTAAGCTTTTGCCAAACTTTGGTCTTGAACAATGATTACATTGTTTGGGTCTGTATTGATTTGTTGAGTTGTTAAGTTGGTTGACCCTGTCCATACGATTGAACGATTAGCATTTGAGGAAAATGCGTCGAAAACGAATATTTTGTTGTGCATTATTCCATAAACGGGAAAATTTGACTCTGGACTAATCAAGCGAGGAATATCAGGATGCAATTCTGCTATGCCAGCATTGCCTGTGTCCTCGTTGTAAACAACTCTAATTGCTCTACCATTTAAAAAGGCTTGATTGATTGCTCCTGATATGTCCGAAATACCAGCTGCACTACCTAAATTGTAAACCATAATGTCTATGCTATGTTGCGCTCTGTTGATATAAGCTATTAAGGTGTCATCTATGGAGTTGGTAAGTCGAGTTGCTTGGTTATCTGTTGAATTGGCATAAGCAATATTAACAGGTTGGTTAAAGTACACTCTGATGTCGCCAGATGAGTTGGAAGCGGTAATAAAAGGAAGCGTGTCTGATTGGTGTATAATGTTTCCAACCTGAGCAACAGCTTGAGCATAGTAAACCTGAGAAGCAAAACCGCCTGAAATCGCTATGCTCGGACTTTGTGTATTACCACCTTGTAATGTTCCTAATTCTAAGGCCGGTGTAAATCCATAACGGATAAAGGAATTGGCCACCTGATTGTTGTTCCACTTCACAGAGAATCCAGTAGTGCTGATGTTTTCTGCCGAGATTCGGGAAGTAATTATTTGACTTAAAGACAGGTCAGCGAAAACCATCAAAAGTAGTACAAGCGTCCATTGTTTCATCTGACAAAAATACGTGATAATTCAATAGGTTTTTTTAGAATGCACGGAGTAAAATTATCAAATTGTTAGCATCTGCAAATTTGAAAGATTTTTTGATTGTTAGCAAGATTTTGCTAATAGCTTATTTCTTTCTATACAAATCCATTACCCCAAACTCTAGCGCGGTCCATAAGCAATGTTTGTTTTCGGTAGCTTTCAGCGCGTCATTTACCCAAGTGTTGCACGTGTGAAAGAGGCTGTATCGTTTTTTTGATTCGTAGAACGCGTCGCATGGGCCATAATTTGCCGCCGTCGGAATATGAATAATTTGCTGTTCATCATCTTTTTTGAAATCCTCTCGAATAAAGTCAAAAAGCTCTTGGTTTTGTTTTGCCGATAGTTTTATGGGCACGCAGTTTTGTGCTTCCGACAGCTCTTTATAAAATGTTACATGCAATGCACCAGAACTAAGCCAAAATGCTGCCTTAAAAGCTGTTGCGACCGTCAAATCGCCCCAGGTCGGTGTATTGAGGTAAAAGTTTTTATCCCCCCAGCCGAAAGCAACCCATTGAAAAGATGAGTCGCGATAAGCAATGTGTTCTGTGTTCAAATAGTTAAGCCAACTATGACCTGCAGAGCGTATAGGCATGACAATATCTACATGGGAACCGTTGCTTTTCAGGTAACAAACGAACGTTTTGTTGCCTTCGGCACTACTGTCAAATCTTATTTTGGGCAATGAAAATACTGCGACAAGATAAACCAATAAGGTTATCAAGACGACTAAAGAAGTCCTCGCCAAGATTCGTAATATGCGTTTGAAGGCAAAAGATTTTCGTGTATTCATTAATCAAATATACGAACAGATTTTAATGCCAACAAAACATAAATAATTGTGCTTTTACAAATTATTGCTAAAATGATTTGATCGTTCATGATTAAAATATGTAAAAGTTAAGTAGTATGTATGCAGATTTTACTTTTTTGATATTGTTTAAACGCTAAACTCCTTAGAATAGTTGAATTTGTTGATAAATATTTTTCTTGCTTTATGAGAACAGTTCGCTTCCTGTTCGCAAACAAATGAATTATGTTCAATTTGAATAATAAAATAAGCGCCCACGTATTGATATTCTCTTTAATTTTGTAAAAAAAAAACATGAGTACTTCTTTAATTGTTATTTTGGCTATCGTTGCCATTCTTGTTATTTGGATAATATCTATTTACAACGCCTTGGTTCGTTTGCGTATGAACCGGGAAAACGCCTTTGCCGATATCGATGTTCAATTGAAACAACGTCATGACTTGATCCCTCAATTGATTGGCGCTGTTAAAGGGTACATGGACCACGAGGCTGGAACATTTGAGAAAATTACACAATTGCGTCAAAAGGCCATGAATGCTGGCAGCATCAATGATAAAATCGAGGCCGAACAACAGTTGTCAACAGCTTTGAGTGGATTGTCAATTCAAGTTGAAGCATATCCAGATTTGAAAGCGTCTACAAATTTCAATCAATTGCAAAATGAAATGAGCGATATTGAGAACAAATTGGCTGCTGTGCGTCGTTTCTTCAACTCGGCTACTAAAGAATTGAACATTGCTGTGCAAAAATTTCCAAATGTGTTTTTTGCGGGAATGTTTGGATTCAAATTAGAACCTATGTTTGATTTGGGCGTTACTCAAAGACAGGAATTGGACAAAGCTCCAGAGGTTAAGTTTTAATTTTAAATCATTATGACCTATATAGGCTTAGATAAGCAAGTTCGATCCAATAATTTTAAATCGTCGCTGCTGCTTGCTGCTTTTCCTGCATTGATTCTAATCGGTGTTTTTGTAATTACCTACATTTTTTCAATTGATGAATTCGGCGAACCTCAAATGGATTTGGCAATTCAGTCTTTCATTGAAACTATTCCTTTTGTTCTTGGAGCTGTCACAATTTGGTTCTTGATTGCCTACTGGGGTCATTCCAAAATGATTGATTTTGCAACAGGTTCTCATACCCTCGAAAGAAAAGACAACATGCGTGTCTATAATCTGACTGAAAATCTTTGCATGAGTGTTGGTATGACCATGCCCAAATTGAAAATAATTGAATCACCAGCTTTGAATGCTTTTGCAAGTGGTTTAATTGAGAAAAATTATACAGTAACGCTAACTCGAGGCATTATCAATCATTTGAATGACCAAGAGTTGGAAGGTGTTATCGCACATGAATTGATGCATATCCGGAACAAAGACGTACGACTTTTAGTAATCACAATTGTATTTGTTGGTATTTTCTCCGTGATCGTAAGTTTGGCTTTTCGTACTTTTTTACACAGTCTCTTTACTGGAGGGCGAGGCAGAAAAAATGATGGAAAAGGAGCGGGGGCGGCCATTTTGGTCATTCTTATCGTTGCCGTTGTGATTTACTTTTTGTCAATTATTTTCAAATTTGCTTTAAGTAGGAAACGCGAATACATGGCAGATGGTGGAGCTGCGCAAATGACAAGAAACCCAATGGCTTTGGCTTCTGCACTCAGAAAAATATCAGGAAATCATCACCTTGATGTGAAAAACGATGACGTTCAAGAAATGTTTATTGAAAATCGCCCTGACGATAGCTCATTGGGCTTCTTAGGTGGAATAGGAAAGTTTTTTTCTACTCATCCACCAATTGAGAAACGCATCAAACTCTTAGAACAATTTTAATATGCCAATAATAGCGCCTTCGATGCTTTCCTGTGATTTTGGAAACATTCAAGCTGAAGTGGAAAGAATCAACAACAGTGATGCCGATTGGTTTCACATCGACGTAATGGATGGTGTTTTTGTTCCCAATATTTCTTTTGGCTTTCCTGTGTTGGATGTGATTAGCAAAAACACTGACAAGATTTGTGATGTGCATCTCATGATTCACAATGCATCGAAATATGTTGATGATTTTCATCGCTACGGCGCCGATATTCTTACCGTGCATCATGAGGCCTGTTTGCATTTACATCGCACCATCGAGCAAATTAAGAAAACAGGGATGAAGGCTGGTGTAGCGTTAAATCCCTCAACTCCTGTTCATTTGCTCGAAGACATTATCGATTTGCTTGATTTGGTTTTGATTATGTCCGTAAACCCAGGTTTTGGAGGGCAAAAATTTATTGGCAATGCCTGCAATAAAGTTGCTGCAACAAAAGATTTGATTCTTAAGAAAAATTCTAAAGCACTAATAGAAGTGGATGGAGGTGTGAATTTGGAAACCGGGCGATTACTTGTTGATTCAGGTGCTGATGCTTTAGTAGCAGGAAGTTTTGTTTTCGGTTCAGCAGACCCGTTGCAAACGATTAGAGAATTAAAAAAATTGTAGGTAGAGCCTAAAAGAATGAACAAATTCCGAACACAAAGAGTCCTGAACATCAATTCTTTTTCAAAATGCTTTTAAACCTTTACAAAAGTTATACATTTGTGCTTTCAACCACTGATAAACCATTCTAATGAGCATTACACTGATTATTCTTTACGGCATTGCCTTGTTGTTGATTTTCTTCTATAGTGTTTTGCAGCTGTCTTTGGCAATTTCTTATCTGAAATCCAAGAAAGAGCGCGATACACGCAAACGGCCTGAGTTTGATTACGACAAATTACCTGTTGTAACGGTGCAATTGCCTATTTTTAATGAATTGTATGTGGTTGAACGTCTAATTGAAACAGTGTCGCAATTTGAATATCCACGAGAAAAACTTGAAATTCAAGTGCTCGACGATTCAACAGATGAAACGGTTGAGGTAATTGCCAAGAAAGTGGCAGAAGTCAAAGCACGTGGCATTGATATTGTACACATTCACAGAACCAATCGTAAAGGATATAAAGCGGGTGCTTTGGAAGAAGCCATGGATCAGGCAAAAGGTGAGTTTATTGCCATTTTCGATGCAGATTTCCTTCCTAATCCAAACTTCTTGTTAGAGACAATACCTTATTTTGACAGCGACGAAATCGGTGTTGTTCAAACCAGATGGTCTCACATTAATAAGAAATTCTCTCTTTTGACCGAATTACAAGCCTTCGGGTTGAATGCTCATTTTAGCATCGAACAAGGTGGTAGAAATGCTGCTGGTCATTACATCAACTTTAATGGTACTGGTGGCGTTTGGCGCAAAATGACAATTACCGATGCTGGAGGTTGGGAGCATGATACTTTAACCGAAGATTTGGATTTGAGCTATCGTTCTCAAATGAAAGGATGGCGTTTTGTTTACTTAGAGAATGTGACAGCTCCCGCAGAATTACCTGTTGCCATGACCGCTTTGAAAAATCAACAGTTCCGTTGGACAAAAGGTGGGGCAGAGTGCTTCAGAAAAATGTCGTGGAGATTATTTACAACCAAAGGTTTGAAACTAAGAGACCGTGTGCACGGTTTAGCACATTTGTTTAACAGTTCTGTTTTTGTCTTTATTTTAATTACGGCACTCTTAAGTTTACCAGTGTTGTACATCAAAGTTCAGTCAGATAAGTACGATAGTATTTTGATGATTGGCTCCTTCTTTGTTTTGTCTACCATTTTCTTATCCTTTTATTATTGGACCTCTTATAAAGACAAAACGAGAAATGTTTTTGTTTCTTTTTTAAGATTTTTAGGTAGATTCTTGCAGTTTCTAACTGTTTCGATGGGTATGTCTTTACACAATTCTATCGCTGTAATTGAAGGTTATTTGGGTATAAAAAGTTCTTTCGTGCGTACTCCAAAATTTAACATTGCTTCAGGAAATATAGATTGGAAAACCAATAAGTATGTTGAGAAAAAAATCAATCTGGTAACTCTTTTAGAGGGAGCATTGAGCTTGGTTTTTTTCGGTGCAATGGTTTATGGTTTTTCAAATGGCGAGTATGGTCTTGTGCCATTCCATTTTATGCTTTTTATAGGTTTCGGTTTGGTGTTCTTGTTCACAATCGGTCAATTGGATTGGATGAATAAAGATTATTCTCAAGATGATATCATCGATAAGACAGCCTAATTGGATTTATTTTTTGGATTTAATCCGAACTCTTTTCCTAGTTTTAGCATCAATTCGTAAGCTGCTTCGCGCTCGTTTGGAATCTCTCCATCTAGAATAGCTTCTTTGATTCTCGTTTTAATATCGCCAATATGTTGGCAAGGTTTTAAACCATAAATCGCCATAATTTCGTCTCCTCCAATTGGCGGTTGGAAACTGCGTAAGCGGTCTTTTTCCTCTAATTCATTAAATTTCTGCTGTACTGTTTCGTAATTTTTACGATATTTTTTTACTTTGAACTCGTTTTTTGAAGTGATGTCTGCGTTGCACAAAAGCATAAGTTCTTCTAAATCTTCTCCAGCTTCTAATAAAAGTCTGCGAATGGCAGAATCCGTAACGGTTCCTTTCACCAATGATATTGGTCGCAAGTGAAGTTTCACCAATTTCTGAACATACTTCATTTTTTGATCTAAAGGCAACTTTAACCTTTGAAAAATCTTAGGTACCATTCGAGCACCAAAATCTTCGTGTCCATGAAAGGTCCAGCCAACTTTATCATCAAATCTTTTCGTGGGGGGCTTTGCTATATCATGGAGTATCGCTCCCCAACGCAACCATAGATTTTCTGAGTTCAACGATAAATTATCTAAAACCTCGAGGGTGTGATAGAAATTATCTTTGTGTGTATTGCCATTGATTGTTTCTACACCATGCAATGCAACCATTTCAGGAAAAAATTGGTGTAACAATTTGGTATCAAATAAAAGTTCAAAGCCTCGAGAAGGTTTTCTTGTAAGAATAATCTTATTCAGTTCATCAACAATTCTCTCTTTAGATATTATATCAAGTCTATAAGCGTTATCAATAATTGCATGAAGACTTTTTACTTCAATTCTGAAATTGAGTTGCGTGGCAAATCTTATAGCGCGCATCATCCGAAGCGGGTCGTCGGAATAAGTAACTGCTGGATCGAGTGGAGTTCGGATTATTCCAGATTCCAAATCTTTCATTCCTCCAAATGGATCTACCAATTCTCCAAAACGCTCAGGGTGCATATCAAGTGCCATAGCGTTAATGGTAAAATCTCTCCGGTTTTGATCGTCTTCAATGGTTCCAGAACTAACTTCAGGCTTGCGCGAATCTGGGCTGTATGATTCCTTTCGAGCACCAACAAATTCTACGTCAATATCTTTGTATCTGAAATGTGCTGTGCCGTAGTTTTTAAATAAAGATACCTTTTTTACCCTTAAAATCTGAGCAGCTTCACTTGCAAGTGCTAGAGCGTCACCAACTACAACAAAGTCAATATCCTTAGAAGGGCGTTCAAGGATTAAATCACGTACAAATCCGCCAATCACAAAGCAAGGTAGACCTTTTTCGTGTGCCAATTTAGAAACTACTTTGAAAACAGGGTGCTTTAGATATGTTGCAAAATTTTCTGCCATAAGGGATGCGAAGTTACGCTTTTATCCATGTATGATCGAGATTTCAGCGTTTTTTCCAATCTTAATTATTTTTGATTGCTTGCCGTTTTTTTCTGGTATTGATCCCTCGAGAATATAGTCTACGCCTTTAACAATATCAGGATGAATGTCTTGGAAATAAACAGGTGGAGACTCGTCTCTTAGATTCGCAGAAGTTAAAAGCAAGGGATTGTTGATTGCTCGCAGGTAGGTAATGCAATAGGAGTCTTTCGTAACTCGGATGCCGACGCTTCCATCTTCTGCTAAAACAGATTTTGGTAAGCCAATAGCCCCTGGATAGATAATCGTTAATGGCTCTTCACTGAAATCAATTAAGTCATAGCAAACTTCCGGAAAATTGGGTATAAATTTTTCAACCCAACGCGTATTGTCTACGAGAAGAATGAACGATTTGCTGGCTGGTCTTTTTGTTAATTCAATGATGCGCTCCACAGCAACGAGATTGGTTGGGTCGCAGCCAAGTCCCCAAATCGTGTCTGTTGGGCAGAGTACAATACCTCCTTGTTTAATGATTGTAGCAAATTGATCGAATTTTGACATTTAATGTGACGTTTTTTGTTGTTGATTTTCGAAATTGTTGCGGTGTTCGGCCATGAGTTCCACTAAATTAGTTGGCACTTCTCTTTTCCATCGTTTGTGCGACCAAAGCCAATATTCTGGTTTGTTTAATATTTGCTGTTCCAATAGTTTTGTATGAAGTTCTGTTATTTGGCCGTATCCCATGGTTTTTGGATTTTCGCAAATCAAATTGAGATTTAAATTGTAATATCCGCGCTTAGTTTTGTTTAATTCAAAAAAGACTATGCTTAGGTCGTACTTACGCGCAATTTGCTCAGCACCATAAAGTACGGCTGTTTGCTGATTCAGGAATTTGGTCCAAAAACTTTTTGATGAATCTCCAGGTGATTGGTCGCTTAAAGTAAGCATTGCAAAGCCGTTTTTATATTTTTTTTCAATATAAGATTTGTAATTTCCAGCATGAACGATATCCATTCCAAAGCGGCCACGAAGCGAATTGATTTTTTGATCAAAAGTGGAATTTGATAATGGTTTTCCAAGACCAATAGCATGTTGCTTGAAAAGCAATGCTTGTGCAGTAATTAGCCACTCCCAATTTCCATAGTGCCCGCCTACCAGAAGGATGTTGCGTTTATCGGACATCAATTGTTCCATGATTTCAATGTTTTCAACAACAATTCTACTGAGTAATTCGTCTTTCTTGATACTAAGATTTTTTATTCCTTCAGCTAATAAATCTGCCAAATGACGGTAATATTTTCGTTGTATTTTCCTGATTTCTTGCTCAGATTTCTCAGGAAAACTGTGTTTAAGGTTTTCAATAATCACTCTTTTTCGGTAAGGCCATACACTGAGGAAAAGCGCGTAGAGAAGGTTCGATAGACCATATAGAATCCACAAGGGTAACCTGGAGAGTGGTAGAATAATTAAATTGAAAATGAAGCGACTCATACTTTGCTACTTAATACTGAGATTTTGATGCTTTCTGTAGATAAAGCGTGTAGCCAAAACCGAAATTCAAATGACTAGAAATGCCGCCCAATTGATTGGCTTGAAAACCTGGTAATTCATCAAGCATAAGGTGATAGGCATTGAATTTAATATCCCTAAAAGTATATGAGGCATTAAAAGAAAATCCCTGCCGATCATCAATCATTAACGTAAAATTGATGCCAGGTTCTATCATCCAATGTTCATGCATGCTAGAAAAAACCATATTTGCTGGCGTCTGCTTGTTCTGCGATTCCATAAAGGAATAACCAATTTTAAAATGATAATCAACAATGATATTATCTTGATGTATGATTTCAGCCCCTATTTTTATCAAGGGTGCGTAAGAGAATAATCCGCCTTGATTCAAGCCAATAATTTTAAAATTCGCGACATCCAAATAATTGAGCGAAAATCCTACTCCGAGAATTGGGCTAAACTTATTGTTTTCCAAAAATCGATATTGATAATTAATGTTTGTATAGACTACGCCTTGTATGAATTCTTTGAATGCGGGGTTCGTTTGAACAATCGGCAGTCCAAGTTCAACCTTGAGAGCATGTCTCATAGTCACAAAATCTTGAGATTGGGCTACGTTGACTACCAAAACACTGATAACAATCAAAAATGCGGATTTATGCATCATTTCTTTTTTTTGTAAAACATAGTAAGACGATTCAAAGTTACACCGTTCAGGATAATAACTCAAACGATAAAAATATTTTTTTGTTATATTATGCCTTCTTTCCAAATTCAGATTTTAAAGCCATAGATACAAAATCGTCAATTTTAAAATCAATAATGCGATCCTCTTCAACCAATCTTATCTTTTTTGCTGTTACACCAACTTTGATTGGTTTTGGCGCGACTTTCAAAGGTAAATACTTGATTTCAAACACAGTGTCCCCAGCTGAAAGCACATTTCCATCTTTAACTACCGTTTCTTGGCTGTAATCTTCAGCCTTCCATTCGAAGGCACATTCAGGGCAAACAATTAAGTCATTTAATTCGTGGCGATAGGGCGATTCGCATGGCGGATGTTTGAGCGGGCTCATAAATTTAATGTTTGTGAAGGATCCAAAGAACCTTCAATAAATAAGCTCAGGTTTCTAGGTAAATAGTTGTTGGAAGCCATGCTGCGAAGATAGACATTTTCCATACTTTTATCATTCTCGAATTTCACTCTAAAATAATTTGTTCCGTACGTTTTAATTCTCTATTTTCGAACAATTTTATTTAATTCATTTAGAATCCCTAGTAGATTTTGTTTGTGATTGATTTTAAAACTACTTTTAGGCTACTATTTATTTAATTTTAAAACGCGAAAGCATGAGACATGATTACCGAATTTACTTTGTAACACAATTGCTTGTTGCTTTTTGTGCCTTCACCAATACTGTTTTTTTTGCGCAAAATATATCCATGACACCAATAGGCATGGCTAGAGTAAATATGGCAGACCAACCCAACCAATCTGATCCTGATTTTGCATCTATGAATTGGGTTGAGGTGCTTGAAAAACGTTCGGAGTTTACAGCAACTTATCAAACCACCGATGGTTACGTTTATGTAGATCACAGTGAAAAGCCAATAAATAGATTGGTGAATGGTGCTTGGCAAAAAATAGACCCAAGTATGCAGCAGAATGGAACAACAGGCTGGTATGCACCCAATCAAGATTATCCTGTATTTTTAAATAACGATGCTTCTTTTTCTTTGTCTTTGAATTCAACAGATACATGGGTGTTTGGCGCTTTAAGTTCTTGTAATGGCTCTTCATCTTCCTATTCCTTGACGTTTAATGAAAACAATGACTTTGTCTTTTCTAATAGTGGTGAACTAACTCACAACAAGGAAATTTTGGCTTTTGAAAATGGAGTGAAATACAATTACACTTTCGATGCCCTTCCTTCAGGTTTTAGTGCAGATTTGATTTTCACAGAACGCATTTTACTTAATGAAAAATACAAGTTGACTAAATTAACTGAAATTCGCGAAACATTTTGGGGTGAAATTGCTGTAACTTACCTTCTTATTCAGGATATGCAAGGTGAAATTTTGGGAAGAATAGATCCAGCCTATGCCGTTGATGGTAATCAAAACAGTCATCCCGTTTTTTATGACTTAGTTGCACTTGGTAATGGAGTTTATGATTTAAACATCCGCTTGGATGAAAGTTGGCTGACAAATCCAGAGCGCGTTTTTCCTATACTTGTAGATCCTTTAGTTGTTGGTCCTTTGACACAATGGGCGGGTGGACAGATGCCTTCTTGTATTTTTCCTCAGCAGAATATTGATAGTATTTTGGTTACCATTCCGGCAGGTATCACACCAATTTCATTGGCTGTCGGATCCAGTTTTTATGCAGACCCATTTACCGCAGCAACGATGTCAATGGGTTCTATGCAGTTTTCTACAACCTGTGCTGCAACTCAAACTTATGAAGTGCAAGGCAATACAGGAACTCTTCCTGGTACTGCCTATTTGGATAGCGCCAATATGTTGAGTCCGTTGACTTGTTGTTTCCCAAAATCATGCTCTCAACAGCAATTTTATTTGCGAAAACATTTGGCGCGAACAGGGCCTGGAACGGGTTGTAATGCAATGTTTATTCGCTACGACCCCATCACCACGCAATGGCCATTTAGAGCGCGAGTTTATGGAAGAACCCCCGAATCGTATATATCGCAATGGTCCGTCCCTCAAACTCCGCGATGCTCAGACAATTGTGAGTTTAATGCAACAGCGTATGTCCGATATGGCGTGCCACCTTATACTTTTACCCATCCATGGCAAGATACCATTATTGTGGAAGGTAACCCATCGGGTTGCAACACTGGGCAAACGAATGTTCAATTTCAGCTTACAGTGCCTGATTGTCCGTCTTATTGCGACCCAAATTTCACATCATTGCCAGTTCCGAATCCAACAGTTATTGATGCTTGTGGTGTTTCAATTACTGATTTTCCTTTCCGTAATTTGAATTTCAAACCCGCTCCTCAAATTATTCCTTTGGTAGATACAGTTTTTTGTGCAGGTGAGCTCATTGATCTTGATGTTGCCAATTGCTTAGGTCTTCCAGATATTTCTTGGTCGGCCGGAGATTTTAGCGGTACAACAAATATAAATATACAGACTGATGCTGGTCTTCAAGTCACTTTCGTTTATAATGTGTTGATACAATCTACTGTAGATGGATGTGAAGCAGAACCTTTATTTCAACCAATTTATGTTTTGCCACTGCCCAATATTTCTTTTGAGGTAACAAGTGAAAATACATTTTTGGGAGATTTGATTGACTTTCAGAATACATCAACTGGCGTATCTTTGGTAAATAATGAATGGCTTTGGCAATTCGGAGATGGATCATCTCAAAGTAACATCAATGCACAACATACATACAATCAAATAGGCATTTTTGAGGTATGTTTGAGTTTGGCTGCTGGTCAAGATTGTTCTAATGAATTTTGTCAACCTATTCCTGTAGTTCCTAATGCGATAGTTGTCCCCAATGTGTTCACGCCAAACGCAGACGGAAATAATGACGTACTTGGTTTATTCTTTGATTGGGCTCAAAGTGTAGAGTTGGTTGTCGTAAATCGTTGGGGACAAATTGTAGCCACTCTTGAAATCACAAATTTTAATCAAGGATGGAATGGCATTGATCAAAATAGTGGGAATCCAGCGCCAGATGGGGTTTATTTCTACGATTATATCATTACCACAACATTAGGGGGTATTTTAGAAGGTCATTCATTTGCACATCTTTTAAGGTAATATAAATTATCTATTTACTTTTTCTGAGGCATAATTTGTAATTTTGCAACTATGCATCAGAGAATTCGTCTACTATTTAAACTACTATTTTTTTTTCCTACAACTTTGATTTTCGCTCAACAAAAGGTCAACGTGTCGGGAATTGTTATTGATAAAGACAATGCGCAACCCCTTCCCTTTGTAAATATTGTGCTTCTCAATACAATCGACTCAACCATTGTAACAGGAATTCTCACAGACTTGGATGGAATTTTTCGCTTGAGCGGAGTTTCTAAGGGAGTGTATTTACTTCGATTCAAGTACATCGGTTACGACGAGTATTTTATCAATCTAGACATGTCGAATTTTGAGAAACAAACAGAGTTGGGTGTAATTGAGTTGGTTCCATCTTCGCTCACCACTGATGAGGTTCTCATTGAAATAGAGCGACCTTTGATGGAAACGAGTATAGACAAAACTGTTTACAATGTAGATCAAGATTTATCTTCTCGCGGTGGAACGGCAGAAGATGTGTTACAAAACGTTCCATCCATTGAAATAGACCAAGATGGAAACATCTCATTAAGAGGAAATGCCAATGTAATTATTTTGATTGATGGTCGTCCGAGTACTTTAAGTGGAGGATCAAGATCTGCTATTCTAAATTCAATTCCTGCTGAATCTATAGAGCGTATTGAAATTGTGACTAATCCATCTGCGAAATATGATCCAGATGGTATGACGGGAATCATCAACATTGTTCTTAAGAAAAACAAGTTACGCGGATTGAATGGTAATTTGTCCGTTTCTCGCGGTTCAGGAAGTAGCAATACAACTTCTTTGGGTTTAAATTACCGCACAACAAAATTTAACTTGTATGCCAATTATAGCAATCGAAATATCCAAGGATTCAGAAATTTTTATTCTTATAGAGAGCGACAATTGGGCGACGATTTAGAGATTTTTGATCAAGTAAGGATAGGGCGTGACTTCAATACGGGAAACACTTTAAAAGCAGGGTTGGATTATGCAATTAAAGAAGGGCACACTATTGGCGTTTCAATGACTAATGGTCAAAGTTATCGTAGTAGATTGGGTTTATTGAGTAACGAAATGACAACAAATGTATCAGGGACAAGGTCTTGGTATAGAAATGCTACTGAGCAGACCAATACCACAAGTTTGGATTTGAATACCAATTATCAATGGGTTTTCAAAGAGAAAAAAGGTGATTTGATGTTTGATTTTAATTACTCACGTTCCAGAGGTAGAACGTTATCCGATTATGACGAGTATGGTTTTTCTTCGTCTGAAGACGGATTTTATTATACAGAGCGCTTCGACAATCCCGAAAATTCAGGAATTGTTACAGCTTCTTTAGATATTGTGTCTCGACCCATGCCAGATATACAAATTGAATACGGGTTAAAAGCGATAATCAACTCAGATGAACAAACGCAATACCGCGAAATTTATGATTTCTCTAATGGACTTTACTTTCCAGATTTGAGTATCAATAATGAGTTTAGATTAGAGGAGCAAATTTATTCTGCTTATGGTATTTTTGCGCATAAACTAAAGAAAGTGCATTATCAAGTCGGATTAAGATTAGAACAGGCCTTAATTCGACCAGAGTTGCTAACTACTAACCAACAGTTTAAGAATGATTACTTTTCTTTTTTCCCCTCGGTGCACGTTGTTTTTCCTCTTCAAGAAAAAATGAATTTGTTCGTTAGTTATTCTCGACGTATTAGTAGACCAGGATCAAATAGTTTAAATCCTTTTGTGGAATTTACCGATCCTTACAACATTCGATATGGAAATCCTTCTTTGAGGCCAGAATACACCAACAGCTTTGAACTTGGATTCAATCAAGAATGGGAAAAAATCACATGGAATAATACCGTTTATTATAGACATTCCACCGATGTGCTGCAACGTATTGTGCTTTTTGACGAATTAGGCCGAAGCGCTGTTACTTGGGATAATTTGGATCAAACCATTAATTGGGGGTATGAAGGCATCGCGATACATAAAGTGACCAAGTGGTGGAAAAACGTTATCTCAGTCAATGTTTACCAATTGTACTTAATAACTTCCAATCCATTGTTGACCAACAACTCAGGAATCAACTGGAATGCTAAAATCACTTCGAGTTTCGACCTACTAAATAAAACAGCCGCAATTCAAATCAATGGACGATACACGGCCCCTCGTATAGTGCCTCAAGGATTTGTGCAACCGGGACCAGCTATTGATGTTTCGTTCCAGAAAAGTTTCTTCAACAAGACCTTAGATTTGACAATTCGCGTTTCAGATATCTTTGATTGGCAGCAATTCTACATTGAGACAAGGGTTCCAGGTGTATATCAAGAACGTACTTTTAAGTGGGAAACCCGCCGACTATTTTTTACACTCAACTACAATTTCGGAAAGTTACAAATGAATAAAATTGCTAAAAAACGACCTTCAGGCAATGGAGGTGGCGGTGAGGAAATAATGTAAGACGATTTGGTTTTTGGTTATTGGCAGTTGCAGTCTTAGAGAAAAAAACTAAATCATTCTGCCCAAGATTCTTTTTTTTGTTCTCCCACTTTTATCGTGGCGCCAAGACGCAAAAGTCCATTGTCGAAACCTGATTTTAGCATGCAAATTCGACTTTGAGAACTTAGGTTAAGTTTACTTGTTTTCGATTTTTTCGAAAGGCTTGTGTAGTATCTAATTGTGCTTAAGTTTGAAGTTTTCATGACCAGAGTTTAATAATTTCTATTACGAGATTACAAAAGACATGCCGATTTAAAAAGGTCTATTGATTCATTGGGTCTAATTAAATAGTAATCGGACGGTTTTGGATGACGCATAGTTCATTTGTGCATCTTTGAGCACAGTTAGCACCCTACTTCTTCTTCCGTTCTATATTTACTTCGTACACATCGGGAGTCCCGGTAATTCGCACATTGATGAAGGTGGTTTTTTTGTTCGGATCGTGGTAAATAATATCGTCTTCTTTTTCTGGGTCAATTTCCTCTTTTTTGCGTTTAAAAAGCCGTTGAGAACCTGCTTGAGTAATCATTTTGAAAGGAACACGAACTAAATAATTCATTTTTAAATCATAATCTTGCGTTCCTTCGATGATTAAAAACCCCAAAGAGGTATTGATTGTCATACTCGGAATCGTCATGTTTCCTTTATCGATGGAAATGGAATTCTGAAGGGTGTCAAACACAACCCTGTGCAAATTTTTATCTTTGAAAAAATCTTCGAGCGCGAGTAGGGGAGCATAAGCAATCATAACGCCATTCAAAACCGAGAAATCAAGTTTTATTTGACTTTCTTCAATAATAGGTGTCAAATCTGTGTGCATTCTAATTTTACCTGAAATTTTACCTGAAATTATACCGGTTAAATTGTTGGAAACCAATTCATCTTGTCCAAAATTGTCAAATTTCAACATCAATTTTGTTAGGTCCATTTTGCTAAATTCGAAATTGGGGCTTAAATAAATTTTAGTTGAAACCCGACCGTCAAAATAGCCATTTCCTTTGAGATGACCATCAGCCAAATCCATATCCAATTGATCGATATGAATGTAGTGTTGAGTAGTGGTATGAATTTTGGAAATGAAGTTTTTGATTCGATAGTTGTGGTAGTTCAGTTCGTTGATATACAGCTCGAAACGCATATCTGGAAATGGGAGTGCGTAAATATTGAACACAGAATCATGATCTATTTTTTCTTCTGGACTTGGATCGCTATAGTTGGTGATTTCGTCTAAATCTAAACGAGAAGCCGTGAATTTAAGCAAGTTGTCGCGTTTCTTGATTTTCGGATTCTCCCCGAAGTAATAATTTACATAAGTTGTGAATTGCGAACGACCCATTTTTCCAGAAAAAGACTCAACGACCAGATGCTCATCTTCAAGATGTATACGTCCATTGAAGTTTTCAAATTTTAAGGGATGAAGTTTCATTTTTCCTTGCAATTTCCCCAAATAAATATCACTGGAACGGGGCACACTATTCACAAAATGAATATCTGCTTTTCCCGCAATGTGAAGATCATCTAACACTTCGTTACGATAATCTTCAGGCAAGAAATTCTCTCCGTTGTAGGTGAGTAAATTACCTATAATCAAGTTGTTAGATTGAATATTGAAAGTGATTTTGGTGTCACCATGGGCTTCTTTCTCCAAGAAAATGCCGTAATTCTCTACGGATGCCTCAAAATCTATATCGCTTTCATCAATTTCCCCATGAAATTTGTTCAGTTGTATATGGTCATCCAATATATTTATTTCTACGTCAAAATCGTGTAATTTGTGAGGGTAGTTTTTGAATGAAGCAAATAAATCGTTGATAATAAACTTGCCTCTTGGCAGATGTTTGAATTCCGTTAAATCTCTAGCACTGCCTGAAAATGAGAAATGTGTTCTGAAATTTTTAATTTGGTCATCAATAAATTCCTCAGGATTTCTTTTGCTTTGTGTGATGTCTTTCAAATCCAAAAGTGCAGAATTCAATGACATTTCTAAGAGTACATCCTTGTTTGTGTGATGAATGATTTCTGATATGTTTGTGAGCTTACCTGTGATGAATAAGTCCGATTTTCCGATTTTAGCATCTATTTTGTGAATTTTCAGATCGCTTCCCAAAGTTTCAGCTGAAACATTGATTTTTTTTATTGGCAAGTGGTAATCGGGCGACTCAAAACTCAGATTGTTAACAGTGAGTTTAGCATAATAGGCTTGCTCGATTTTATTCAAGGCTTTTTCAGGATGTGCTAAATCAATGATGTCGTGGAAGTTCATTTGTAGTAAAACTTGTCCCTTGAGCTTATAAAGATTATCAAGTTCAAAAAAATCAGCCAAAAAATCCAAATTAAAATCTGAATCTAATTGTAGTTTGATATCAGGACTCGCAAAATTTCTCACGGACAAATTGCCTTTAAATTTTCCTACCTCAGGGCGTGCCTCGAAATCTTTCAACTCGAAATACATGGTTTCCAAAGTATTAGAATCGCCAGTGGTGAAAAATGCGTCGAATTGTAGTCGGTCTACTTTCTTCTTGTTGAATTGATTGGAAATATAAGTCTCTTTACAACCAAATCGGGCTTCGATGTGAGGAAAAGTATTTAACGATTTTCCAGAAATTTTAGCGTTGAAATATACTTTTCCTGCGTTTTCGTAACGACTCAACGTGGATTCTAGCTCGGTCGGGGCAAAGGATAAAAACAAATCGAAATTGGATTTTTCTCCATTTAGTTCTAAATCCAAATCAACGTCGTTTTTAAAATCGATGGAGCCTTGAAAATTAAAATTAGCCTTTTCTATGGCGATGCTTGATGGTTCAAAATTCAATACTAAATCGTCGAAATTGAATGTGATATCTGTATGGATATCACCGCGTTTGTTCTTGAAAAAAGTAGTGTCATTGTCTTGTATCACAGATAAAATAAAGTCGCAATCGGCATGCAAAATTTGTCGTTCGTCGTTCATGTCGAATTTTATGATTCCCTCTTTCACGAAGGCATCTACTGTAATCAGGTTTTCTAAGTTTTTTTTGTTGATGTTGACGTTGGTCAACTTGATTCTTTTGAGTATTAAATGCATGGCTTCAGCAACTTCATCAACAGGCTTTTTCAATTCAAAGGCTCTAGAAATATTTAACTTACCATTTTTATCTTGAATAATATCCATGTGTCCGCTGTTGAGCGCTATTGACTTTACTTCTATTTTACCAGTGAGCATTTTCCACAAGTCAAAACCGACGTAAATATCGTCTAGTTCAATGATTGGTCTGCCCGACTTATCGTTTTTCGATTCATAAACCTTCACATCTTGCAAATCAATGGAGATATATGGAAAGTTTTTAAAAGGCGCCACACGACTTTTGCTAATAACTAAATGGCCGTGAATGTCTTGATTGAATTCTTGCAGGTAAAATTTTACCAATTTTTCCTGCTGTGTGTAAAGAATAATTGTTGCTACAGTGAAAAGCAAAATGGGTGTGAGAACAATAAATGCAGCAAGTTTTTTCCAGTTCTTTTTGAGAAATTTCATTGAGAAATTATTAGGTGGGCGAAATTAGTTGAAAAATGAATGTGGGCAGTGCTTTAAGATGACAATTCGAATATATTTTTGGGGAATCAAAATATTTAAATCTTACTTAAAAGTCAATTCAGTTATATCTAATTTATCAACAGCATAAATGGAGTTAAATGGAACTATTTTATTTTGTTATATCTCTAACAATAATTTTTAATTCTTCTATGGATATCAAAAATGTGTAAATCTGATAAAATGATTTCTACAATTACGCACTCGTAAGGTCTATTGTTTACTTTTACAAAGTAAATTTAAACTAAGAGGGTTGCATTTTGTTATTCGACAAATGATAGAGTTATGGCAAAGAAAAAAGCAATGATTATTGGGTCTGGATTGGTTGGATCTTTGTGGTCTGTATATCTTAACCAAGCAGGATACGATGTTGTGGTTTATGAGAGAAGAAGAGACATGCGGCTCACACAAATTTCGGCAGGTAAATCGATCAACTTGGCGATGTCGTATCGCGGTTGGAAGGCTCTTGATGCTGTTGGAGTAGGTGATGAAATTAGAGAAATATCAATCCCAATGTGGGGAAGAACGATGCATCATAATGATGGGTCAACATCGTATCAGCCATACGGACGAGAAGATCAATGTATTTATTCTGTTTCCCGTGGCAATATCAATGCCAAATTGATGACCATTGCAGAAGAAAAAGGCAATGCCAAAATTCATTTCAATATGGAATGCACTGATGTTGATATGGAAACAGGCCGAGCAACTTTTCAGAATACCGAAACTAAAGAAATTGTTAATGCCGAAGCAGATGTCATTTTTGCATCAGATGGTGCTTTTTCAGCCGCTCGATACAAAGGGTTGCAGCGCACCGATCGATTTACTTACTCACAGACCTACATACCGGATGGCTATAAAGAAATTCTCCTTCCTGCCAATGAAGATGGTTCCTACAAATTGGAAAGAGAAACACTACACATTTGGCCGCGCGAGCGCTTCATGATGATTGCCTTGCCGAATTTTGATGGTTCATATACCTGTACCTTGTTTATGCCGTTTGACGACCATGAATTTTGTTTTGAAAACCTGAAAACTGACGCGGATGTGACTCACTTTTTTAAAACTGTTTTTCCTGATTTTTATGAATTGATGCCCAATGTAGCTGAAGTTTGGCACGACAATCCATTGTCTTCACTTGCGCTTATTCGCTGCTTTCCTTGGACCAAAGACAGGATGGTTCTTTTAGGTGATGCAGCCCACGCTACTGTCCCATTTTACGGACAAGGTATGAATTGTGGTTTTGAGGATTGTTTTGAGCTCAACGAGGCGATGAAAGCTTATCCTGACAACTACAAGGCCGCTTTCAATGCTTATCAAAACAGTCGAAAACCCAACGGAGATGCTATGCAGGATTTAAGTTTGGAGAATTATATTGTGATGCGCGACTTGGTTGCCGACCCAGATTTTCTTTTATTAAAAAAAGTAGAAGCACGCATCAATGCTCTGCATCCGGAACAATATTTTCCAAAATATTCGATGGTTTCGTTTTCTGATATTCCTTATCACACCGCACTTACTAAAGGTACCGAACAAGAAAATATGATCAAAGCTTTGATTAAAGAAAAAGGCATTACAGCAGAAACTAGCATCGAGAACATAGATGCATTGGTTACTGGTTACATGAATAGATAAAACGAAGCGCATGGAGAATTATGAAGAGTTGCTAGGTCGTCTAGAGCAAAAGTTTGAAGCCATCAACCAAAAAACGGAGGTGCACTTGGAAGGATTGGTACACGCCAAATCAATTACCTATTGGGACTATATTCTACCCGATGCTTTGTTGGGCTTGCAAATTCAGCGAACCACGCTGCCTGATGAAATGGTGTTTATTATGTATCACCAGATCAATGAGTTGTTGTTTAAAATGATTCTTTGGGAAATTGACCAAGTTTGTGAAAAGGAAGAAGTGGATGCTGTATTTTTTACAGAGAAATTGCGCCGCGTAAGTCGTTATTTCGATATGTTGTCAACTTCATTTGATATTATGGGTGATGGCATGGAGCTAGAGCAGTATATGAAGTTTAGAAATACTTTGACGCCTGCCAGTGGTTTTCAAAGTGCCCAATATCGCCTCATAGAGTTTTCCTCAACCGATACTATAAACTTGATAGATTTCCGTTTTCGTTCAACAATCGACAGAAGCAAGCCCATTGAGCATGCTTATGAACACTTGTATTGGCACGCGGCCGGCAAAGACCATGCAACAGGTAAGAAGAATACGCTAATTACCAATTTTGAGAATAAATATAAGGCATTTTTCTTAGAGAAAATGGAGCATTATAACGTGACCAATCTCTATCAAAAGTTCAAATCACTTCCTGAAGATATCAAGACTGATGAAAAATTGGTTGCTGCTATGCGTCATTACGACTTCACTGTAAACGTATCATGGGTAATGGCTCATTACAATGCAGCAATGAAATACATCGGAGGTGGAGAAGCAACAGGCGGTAGTGATTGGCGCAAATACATGCATCCAAAATACCAGCGCAGAATTTTCTTTCCAAGTTTGTGGAGCGAAGAAGAAGTGAAAAACTGGGGAGAGGGATTGTAAATTTGAGATTTACGGATAATTTTCGCCATGCGTTCATCAAACGTTCGACGCTGCTACGCTTTAATTAATATTAATTGGGGTGATTGGTTTTTGATGAAAGGGTAGCTTAAGAAAATTCGCTAACTAAAAAAATAACCCAATCCAGCGCCTGAAACAATCATCAAAAGTTTCAAGAAATTAAACTTATGACTTTCTGTGGATTCAAAAATAATGGTGGTAGAAATATGTAAGAACATACCAACAACTACAGCCAACACGATTTGCGCAACGGTTTCATTGATAAGATTCGGGTTAAAGTGCCCGATGGCTATTCCAATAGGAGTCATCAACGAGAAGAGTACCAAAACAAGGAACGTTTTTCTGCGCTTCCAACCATTGTTTATAAGTAGGGTAGTCAAGGCAATTGAAACGGGAATATTATGCATAATCACGCCCCACATCAAAGATTGTCCATTTCCATGATGGTGTCCATGATGGTGGTGTAGATGTCCTTCATGGCTTCCTTGTGCCAAACCGTGAAATTCTAAATCCATCGGAATTCCTTCAATAATAGAGTGTATGCTCAAACTTATAAAAAGCGCAATAGGAATGTTTCCTTTAAAACTGTGTGTATGCCCATGCTCAATGCCACCCGAGAAGTATTCCAAAATCAATTGAATAAGAAAACCTAACATAATCCAAACGCCCATGTTCATTGGTCCCAAACCATGGTCACTATAGATTTCTGGTATGAAGTGTAGAAAAGCAATCGAAACCAAAAACCCGCCAGAAAAAGCCAACATGTTCTTGATCAGTAGCTTGCCATTATTTTTCTCTAAAAAGAATACCACAGCTCCAGCTGCCCATACGGTTGTAATAAGCAAGGTAATACCCCAAGTTTCTGATATCATAGTTTTTCTGCTATTATGATTAATCTGTCAGATTTTTCGGAATCAAAAGGATTCAAATTGAAATCGCCAAAACTGTTTGTAATCCTAAATCCGATTTGATCTAATAAAGTTTCAAAATCTTCTAATTTCAGCAACTGAACTCGCTCCATATATTTTTCTTGGTAATCACCATCTGTCACTAGGATGTATTTGTAAACATGCGTTTCATCAGCCTCACGTTCAATATCAAAACGGATGTTGTCGATTGTCTTTGTTTCCTCTTTCACCAAATTTTTTACAGTTTTGAAGGCGTTTAGGTAATCAATTACCAAAATCCCGCCTATGTTGGTCATGATTTTAATGGCTTGCATCACTTTTTTATTTTCCGAAATAGAATCGAAATATCCGAAACTGGTAAAAAGATTAAAAATGTGCGTAAATTGTTCATTCAATGGCTCTCGCATGTCTTGAACCTGAAAGCACAGCTTATCGTTCTCAAATTGCTTTGCATGGGAGATGCTTTGTCCTGATAAATCAACTCCGGTAACTTGATAGCCCAATTTGTTCATGAAAATACTGTGACGCCCTTTTCCACATGCCAAATCGAGTATGGAGGAAGTTTTTACATCAGGCTTCAATACTGTCAGTAAATTAGACAGGAACAATTCCGCTTCTTGTTCATCGCGATGTGCATATAAGACATGGTAATAATGGGTGTCAAACCATGTTGCAAACCATTCTTTATTGGATTTAGATGAGATCATATTCTTGTAAAAAAAAAGAGGCTTTCTGTATTAGATAGCCTCTTTTAAAATTAATTGAGGTTGAGTAAAATGTGCCAAAACAAGGCTTTTTATACAACCATTTTTCAGAGCTGCAAGCTGAGAGTTATTAAGTTAAACAATGATAATTTCGGTTTCAAAAATAGTATTATTTCCGTTAGAATCTTCAACTCGAATACGAAAAATTAATTTTTCATTTTCTTCAACAGGAATGTTCACACTAATATTGCCATCTATATAGGTATTCCAAGTAGTAGGTGACCCACTTGGGGTATAGTTTTGCTTGAGCAAATCATTGCCCGTTTTGGTTGATTGTATTCTGATTTGAACCAAAGAAAGTGTAGCATCACCAATTGCGCTTAAATCACCCAAAACATTCAGAACTGATCCAGATGAAATACTTTCTGGCAAATCCATCACAATTGTGGGTTGATTATTTCTAACAACTTGAAAATAAAATGCTTTAATTTCCGAAATATTACCTTCTTTATCCAAAACCTGAATGGTGCCGTGATAAATTCCAGAAGATGCATCATCCGGAATTATAAAATCCTCAGAAATATTATAGGTTGTGCCACTTATGTTTTTGATTCTGATTTCCGAATATCTTGTTGTTAGATTTTTATGACTGTGCCCATCAAAATCATGGTGAATGTCAATTTTAAACTGAGCCAATTCTATATCATCTTCTATAAACGCGGCAACCGAAAGAGTATCTCCTGGATCAACGTCAATCATTTCGGCGGTAATACTGTTGACTTGTATAGCACCAATTTGCGGAGGTGAATTGTCTGGTTTTCTACATGAAATAACCAAAGTAAATAAGCACAGAAACAATAGGGAATTTCGCATAATCATACTATTTTAATTGCAAAAATAATAATTAATGCAACTCGGTTGCAAATAAATTATATTTTTCTTTAGGAAATTATATTTTTCAATGATTCCAAACTAGGAAACTATTATCCTGAAAACTAGCTACAATTTGATTGTAAAGTGTTCAATATTAATGTTAAAGGTCGAAATGCAATTGCTTTCATTCGTTCTAAAGTAAGAGATCTTTTGAACAATGGTAGTATTCTGCGTTTGTTAGGTGCAATTCAACCAGAAAATTACACGATTCTAGGCGGTTTGGAGTGCTAAAATAAGCAATTTCGACATTCCTAAAATAACAGATAGATTCATTAAATTTAAAGTGCCAAAATTAAGTATTACTCAAGAAACATTCGCCACTCTCGTAAAGCTTTTAGTTTCGATGTAGGACACATGATGAATTTTGTCTAGCGAAATTCTTTAAAAGCTTCTGATCACACCAAAGTGTAAAGAGCCTATGTTCTTTATACCCGTTGAGAAAAAGTTGATATTTCCTGTTTTCTCATAACCTAATGAAAAAACGTTCACACTTCCAATGATTTGTAATTTGTTCGTTACAGCATAAGAAAGGCCTAAATTGCCCATCAAGTTTGATTCAAAAGTGTCAGCACCGCTGTTGGAGTTTTTCTTACCAAATCCAACAAGCAATGAAGTTTGCACAAAAGGCTTCACTATAAAGTCAGTAAACATTTTTCTATAAACAATTAATCCGTTAGCAAGAACACCAAACGTTGCATCACCGTTTGATGATGATCTCTGATACGTGGCGCCAAATCCGAATCCAAAATAAGCAGATGCCTTCAATTGAATTCCTAGCTCTGGCAATATTTGAAAACTTAAAGTGGATAATGAATTGCTTGTGAAAACACCATTTTGCGATTGAGTTATAGCATAAGATATAGATCCAGTCCCACCGAAATAAAGCTCAGATTTTTTTTGCGCAAAAACACCAATTGTTATAAAAGGAAATAAGAGCAAAATAACTGATGAAATAATTCTTTTTTTCATGTTATTCTGTGTGTATGCAATGAATTAGATAAAGATGATTGAACGCGAGAGAAGAGCATCAGTTCAATTTACCATAAAAATACATGTCGAATTTCGGAATTTCTACATCAAACGTGTCAGAATTCGACATTTCTAAAAACGTGAAATAACCTTTCATGTAGCCAATTTCCGAATGTAAATCACAGCCTGAAGTGTAATCAAAGCTTTGGCCGCTTTCGAGAATAGGAGTCAAACCAACGACGCCTTCTCCATCAATAATTCGTTTATGACGCAGACTATCGAAAATTTCCCAGTGTCTACTCAATAACTGAACCGAAAACGTGTTTTTATTCTCAATGGTAATATGATAATTGAAGAAAAATCTCGATTCTTCTGCAATAGACAAATCTCTATTCAAATATACTTGAACACTAATGATTATTCCAGATGATATTTTATTAAAAGTGGTCACTATATTGTTTAACGATATTTGTTTCAAATTTATTGCGCCAAAAATAAAAATATTTATTTAATGATTCAAGCTGTCAAACTCGAATCAAGAGAAAACAATAAATGCCATAGATAATTTAACATTTTTTAGTGATTTTCGTATTAAAGTTGAGTGGTATTAAAAACATCATTCCAAACGCTATTTAGAATGAATTTAAATTACGCCGAATCGAACATCTTGTTTTTATAGCTGTTTACCAAATCAAACAAATACATAAATTTGTGCCCGAATTTTAATCTTTAATTCACATGTCTAAGACAATAAGTTTAAAAAGGGGAATGGACATTAAGCTGGTTGGTGAGGCAGAAAAAATTACTGTTGATGCAGCCCGATCAAAATATTATGCCATTCGCCCTGGTGATTTCCATGGCTTGACTCCAAAAATGCTTGTGAAAGTTGGTGAATCTGTGAAAGCAGGGACTATAATTTTTCATGATAAGTATAATGATGTAATCAATTATGCTTCGCCGGTAGCTGGAACAATTCATGAAATTGTTCGCGGTGAAAAGCGCAAGATATTGACTGTTTTAATTGAAGCTGCTGCTAATGACGATTATGAAGTAAGAAATCCTGTGAATCCTTCATCGGCAGATGCTGGTGAAGTGAAAGCAGAATTGCTATCATGCGGTTTGTGGTCGTTAATTAAACAACGTCCTTTTGATATTGTGGCAAATCCTGAGAATGAGCCTAAAGCGATTTATGTTTCAGCGTTCGATTCAGCTCCATTAGCTCCTGATTACGATTATGTGATGCACGGTAAAAAGGCTGAGTTTCAAATGGGCTTGCAGGTCTTAAAGAAACTTACCTCAGGCCAAGTGCATTTAGGATTAAATGGTAAATCGAAACACGAAGATGTATTTACATCCTCTGAAGGTGTTGTTCACACGTCATATGTTGGAAAACATCCTGCAGGAAACGTGGGTGTTCATATTCACCATACCAACCCGATAAATAAGGGAGAATACGTTTGGGTAGTAAATGCCCAAGATGTAGCTATCATCGGAAAGTATTTTATGACAGGCAGGTTTGATTTGACCAAATTGGTTGCCTTGACTGGTTCTGAAGTGAAATTTCCAAAGTATTACCGCGTTATTTCTGGTGCTCAATTATCATCTATTTTGGGCGGTAACACCAAAACTGAAAACGAAGAACGTATTATCTCTGGAAATGCGCTTTGCGGAACAAAAGAGGCGTTCGACTCATATCTGGGTTACCACGACAATCAAATCACCGTGTTGCCTGAAGGCAATCAAATGAAATTCTTTTTAACTGAAGGATGGTTGTCTCTTGGCTTCAATAAATTATCTAACTCTCGTTTATATCCTTCTTTTCTCTTCCCCAATAAAAAATATCGTCTGGATACCAACCTGAACGGAGAAGATCGTGGATTTGTAGTAACTGGAGAGATGGAACGTGTTTTTCCATTCGACATTTATCCAATGCAATTGATTAAAGCTGCAATGTCAGATGACATTGATTCAATGGAGAGCCTAGGGATTTATGAAGTTTCTCCAGAAGATTTTGCCTTGTGTGAATTTGTTTGCACATCTAAAATCAATGTTCAAGATGAAATCCGATACGGTCTAGATTTGATCAAACAAGAGTGTTTTTAATTATTGACTAAATAAATCAAAATAAAGTGAAATTTTTAGAAAAACAACTCAAGAAATTAGAACCCACGTTTGCCAAAGGAGGTAAGCTGGAGAAGTTGCATTACGTTTATGATGCGTTAGCTACTTTTGCTTTTACTCCTGCAACTACAACTTCTCGCGGTGCACACATTAGAGATGGTGTTGACTTGAAAAGAACCATGTTTATCGTGGTTTTGGCTTTGATTCCCGCTTTAATTTTTGGAATGTACAACACAGGGCATTGGCACATGGTAGCTGAGTCTGGTAACTGGAATTTACCTTATTGGGATCAAATGCTTGATAAGTTCTTGTATGGAGCGATCAAAGTGCTGCCAATGGTAGCGGTATCCTATGGCGTTGGTCTGGGTGTAGAATTTATTTTTTGTAATATCAAAGGCCACCCGATTCACGAAGGATTTTTGGTTTCAGGGATGCTTATTCCTTTGATAATGCCTGTTGAGGTGCCACTTTGGATGGTGGCTGTTGCTACTATTTTTGCTGTGGTTATTGGTAAAGAGGTGTTTGGTGGTACTGGAATGAATATTGTAAACATAGCGCTTACTGCTCGTGCTTTTCTTTTCTTCGCATACCCAACGAAAATGTCTGGTGACACCGTTTGGATGGGTGGAAAAGAAGCCGATGGTTTTTCTGGAGCAACTTTCCTTGGTGATGCTCAAACGTTGGTTGGTGAATCACCTGTCGTCGATGGAGTTTCGGGCATAATGGAAAAGTACTCCTTTATGGATTCTTTTTTGGGGACAATTCCTGGTTCTATTGGAGAGACCTCAACTTTGGCTTGTTTGATTGGTGCTGTTTTGTTATTAGCAACTGGTGTAGGTAGTTTAAGAATTATATTTTCTTTCGCAATAGGAGGTTTGTCACTAGGTTTGTTATTTAACGCTATTGGTGTAAATGCCTATATGGACATTCCAGCCTATATGCATCTCGTTGTAGGCGGTTTTGCCTTCGGTGCGGTTTTTATGGCTACAGATCCAGTTTCGGCAGCTCAAACAGCTTCAGGAAAAATTTGGTATGGCTTTTTTGGAGGTGCAATTGCTGTTGTGATTCGCGTGCTCAATCCAGCTTATCCTGAAGGAGTTATGCTCTCGATCTTGTTCATGAACATTATGGCTCCACTGATAGACCATTATGTCATTCAAGCTAATATTAACCGTCGTTTCAAACGTCTAAAAGTTGCGTAATTATGAAAATCAATAAAGATAACACAGGTTATATTTTTCTTTTTGCGGGAACACTAATTGGCGTTGTTGCGATAATTTTATCCTTTTTGTCTACTTCTTTGGCGCCTACCATTGCCAAAAACAATGAGATTAAAAAGCAAATGGACTTACTTGAATCTATCGGAATAGAAAGTACACGTACCAATGCAAAGGAGTTGTTTAAGCAATACATTGGAGCCAATCCTAGCTATGTCATTAACAGTAAAGGCGAGCCTATTGAAGGTGAAGCGTTTAATATCGATATTCGCACCCAACATAGAGACAGAGCTTTGACAGAAGCGGATAAAAAATTCCCATTATTTTTGGCAACAAAAGATGGCCAAACTTTGTACATCGTACCTGTTGTCGGTAAAGGTCTTTGGGGCCCAGTTTGGGGATACATTTCTTTAAAAGAAGACAAACGAACAATTCATGGTGTTTCTTATGACCATCTTGGAGAGACACCAGGTCTTGGAGCAGAAATTAAGCAAAAATTTTTTACAGATCGCTATGTCGGCGAGCACGTTGCTGATGAGAATTTAAACTACAATGAAATAATTGTTGTCAAAGATGGAAGTGGTGGCAAACCTCTTAAAGTAGATGGTATCACCGGTGGCACTATCACCTCTAAAGGTGTTGAAGAAATGGTGAACAGAACTATGGCTATTTATTTGAATTACCTTAAAACTATATAATATGAGCGAGGTTGTAGAAAAAGTTAAAGCGCCATCTGAGCCTTTATTTTCAAAGAAAAACAGAAAATTAGTTACTGATCCACTTTCAGATAACAATCCTATTACGATTCAAGTGTTGGGTATATGTTCTGCTTTGGCCATTACGGTTCAAGTAGAGCAGGCAGTAGTAATGTCGGCAGCAGTGTTTTTTGTGCTCGCCTTGGGTAATGTTGTGATTTCTACGCTGAGAAATTTAATCCCAGGTCGTATCAGAATCATTGTTCAATTAGTGGTTGTTGCTTCATTGGTGATTATCGTGAATCAAGTTTTGATGGCTTATTTGCCAGATGTGAGTGCTAAACTTTCCGTTTTTGTTGGTTTGATTATAACCAATTGTATCATCATGGGGCGTTTTGAGGCTTTCGCAATGGCCAACAAACCATGGCCATCTTTCATGGATGCAGTGGGTAATGCCTCTGGATATGCAATTATTTTGATTATTGTTGCTGTAGTCAGAGAGCTATTGGGTTCTGGCTCTTTGTTTGGCATTCCAATTTTGGGAAGTCCAATTCCAGTTGAAGGGTATCCAAACGGCACAGGTTTATTCGACATGGGCTACATGAACAATAACTTGATGGTTCTGCCTCCAATGGCACTAATCGTTGTTGGTGTCATTATCTGGATTCAACGCGGTAGAAACAAAAAATTAATTGAGTCACATTAAATACGAACTAACATGCAAGAAACAATAAGCATATTTGTAAAGGCGATTTTTTCTGAAAATATGATTTTCGCCTATTTCTTAGGAATGTGTTCCTATCTAGCGGTTTCTAAAACGGTGAAAACTGCTGTCGGATTAGGTGCAGCAGTTATCTTCGTTTTGGGTATCACCATTCCGTTAAACTATTTATTAGAAAACTACGTTTTGAAAGCTGGCGCTTTGGCATGGTTGAATGAAAGTTACGCATCGATAGATTTATCTTTCTTATCTTTCATCATGTACATCGCGGTTATTGCTTCCATTGTTCAATTGGTAGAGATGGTTGTAGAGAAGTTTGCTCCTGCACTTTATGGCGCTTTGGGAATTTTCCTTCCGTTAATTGCCGTAAACTGTGCAATTTTAGGAGGCGCTTTGTTTATGCAAGATAGGCAATACACTTCAATAACTGATGCAACTTCATTCGGTTTAGGTTCGGGTGTTGGTTGGTTTTTGGCTATCGTTGCAATTGCAGCTATTCGAGAAAAAATTAAGTATTCTCATGTTCCTCCTGCCCTTAGAGGCTTGGGTATTACCTTCATAATCACTGGTTTGATGGGTATGGCTTTCATGAGTTTTATGGGTATAGAATATTAATCGATTAATTGATTTAAAATGATTTTATCAACAGGTTTAACGGTTGCTACAACGCTTATTGTCTTTTTGGTGGTTGTGTTGTTTTTGGTAAGCATTCTACTTTTTGCGAAAGCCAAACTATCCCCGTCAGGGAAAATTAAAATTACTATCAATCACGATACAGTTTTGGAGGTCGATGGTGGGGGTACATTGCTCAGCACTCTTGGAACTTATGGTATTTTCTTGCCTTCTGCTTGTGGAGGTGGAGGTACTTGCGTCCAATGTACTTGTCAAGTGCTTTCTGGTGGCGGGAATATTTTGCCAACAGAAGTTCCGCATTTTTCGCGCAAGGAAATCGCTGATAACTATCGTTTGGGGTGTCAGGTGAAAGTGAAAGAGGATATGGAAATTCATATCCATGAAGAAATTCTTGGAATCAAAGAATGGGATGCAGAGGTGGTGTCTAACTACAGCGTTGCTTCATTTATTAAAGAATTTATTGTTCAAATCCCTGAAGATATGGACTATAAAGCCGGTGGATATATCCAAATTCGTATCCCTAAATGTGTGATTCCTTACTCTTCAATTGATATTACCGCTCACCCTGAAGAACATCCTGGTGAACCAGATAAATTCAAAAAGGAATGGGATACTTTTAATTTATGGCCTTTGGTTATGAAAAATGATGAGGATGTTGTTCGCGCTTATTCTATGGCCTCTTACCCTGCTGAAGGACGCAAAATTATGCTGAACGTGCGGATTGCTACACCACCATGGGATAGAGAAAGAAATGGTTGGATGAATGTGAACCCAGGTATTGCATCTTCATACATATTTGCATTGAAGCCCGGAGATAAAGCTGTCATTTCAGGTCCATATGGAGAGTTTTTTATTCATCCTTCCAATGCAGAAATGCTCTATATCGGTGGGGGCGCAGGAATGGCGCCTATGCGTTCACACTTGTATGAATTGTTTAGAACATTAAAAACCGGACGCAAGGTTACTTATTGGTACGGTGGTCGCTCAAAGCGTGAATTGTTCTATTTGGAGCATTTTAGAGCTTTGGAGCGAGATTTCCCTAATTTTAAATTCTTAATCGCACTTTCTGAACCACTTCCTGAAGATAATTGGCAGGTGAAAGCAGATATTGACTCGCCAGGTGATGGCTTTGTAGGATTTATTCACCAAGTGGTAATTGACCAATATTTAACCCAGCATGAGGCACCAGAGGATATTGAAGTTTATTTCTGTGGTCCACCAATGATGAACAATGCGGTTTCCAAAATGTGTTCTGATTGGGGAGTTCCTGATGAAAACGTTCGTTTTGATGATTTTGGAGGTTAATTTTTCCAATCAATACATAGTAAGAGCTTCTCATTTTGGGAAGCTTTTTTTGTTTTAAACCTTAATCTTTACTTATCTACTTTATTTATTACTCTTATCGGGTAATCTAATTCTTGTTAATGACTTGTTAAAGAATACTTGGGTTCGAGCGCAGCTTCTATTTTTACCACCAAATAAACTTTAACCCATGACCAAAAGAACTATTTTATCCTTTGTTTTTTCAATTGTAGCATCAGTTGTAACCTTTGCTCAAACGACAGGAGCAATAATTCAAGTAAATAAAAATATTCACGATTACGGCATTGTGGAATACGCAGGTAATGGAGTTTGCGAATTTGTTATCACAAATACGGGAAATGAGCCCTTAGTTATTTCTAGCGCTAAAGCCTCCTGTGGATGTACAGTTCCGAGCTACCCTAAAGAGCCAATCGCTCCGGGAGCATCTGCTGTGATAACTGTAAAGTATGACACAAAACGTCCTGGAAGTATTAATAAAAATATTAAAATTACTTCAAATGCGGTGAATGAAACTGAAAAAGTGATTCACATTAAAGGTCAGGTGCAACAACAACCCGTTGATCAAAATCAAACTGGTAGTAATGGTACTAACGCGAGCCCTTCAACTGCAACAGGTCAAGCTACAACAAGCACTCCTTCTCCATTAAATACACCTCCATCAAGTCCAGCTACACCAGGAAGAGGGTAGTTTATCTGAAATAAAAACTTTCTTAAACCGTTTTGATTAATTTTAAAACGGTTTTTTTATGCATCAAGAATGTCTATTTCGTCGTTTGGACGGATAATTTTATTGATTTCATCCTCCGTTTTTGATAGCTTATCACGACAAAAGTCTACGAGTTGCTTTGCTCGAGTTACGGTTTGAGAAAGTTCATCGATTTTCACCTCACGGTTTTCAAGGTTTTTTACAATTTCCTGTAATTCAATCAATGCGCTTTCGTAGCTTAGGTTTTCTTTTTTCATATTAAATGTTCTTAATGTGCTCTATTTTACTTTCAATAATCACTTTACTCGTTCTTGTTTGTATAACATCACCGCGTGTGAGGTTTTCTATGTGATTGATATCTTCTCCAGCGATTTGTGTTAATGTATATCCCTTATTTAATAGTTGTATTGGGTTCAATTTACTGAATAATAAGTCTAATTGGTTTACCGCATTTTTTTGCTCCTGAATTAAATAAATACTGCTTACTCTTAGTTGTTCAACAAGCGCAGGTAAATGAATTTTTTGATTGACAGAAATCTGTTGCTTTGACGTCGAATCAATTTGCATCAAAAGGATATCTAGATCTTGATATTTATTGAGAATATTAAATTGAACCAATCTCGTTAAATGATGGGTTAATTCATCCATTGCCATTCTGTTATTTTGGTAAAGGGCATTGCTCCAAAACCCTAAACGTTTTTGAAGGTCATAAAATTCGATGTTGTGGGCTTGCAACAGAATTAGGGACTGTTTAAGCACCTGATCAAAAGCACTTCGCAAGTCGCTCATGTAACTACTGATTTGAATGTAGAAATGCTTGGCCGCTGCTGTCGGTGTGATGCAATCTAAACGACTTACATGCGCGGCAACAACATCGTCGGTTTCATGCCCAATACCCGTTATTATAGGAATCCGACAAAGGCAGATAGTTTTACATAAGTCGTAATCATTAAAAACATTGAGGTCGGTTTTACTACCTCCACCACGAATAATTACGATGGCATCTACGTTATGCTTTTGCGCTTCTTTAATTTGTTTGATGATTTCTCCCTTAGCGTCAATGCCTTGAACAGCGGTAGGAAATAGCTTGATTTGAAAGTGAGTGTATAGATTGTTTTCCGTAAGTTCAACCATAAAATCTCTATAGCCAGAGGTATCTGGTGAAGATATTAATGCAATTTTTCTACTTACTTGTTTAAAAGTCAATTGCTTTTGCAAGTAATACAAGCCCTCACTTTTCAATTGTTCAACAGTACGTATTTTTTGTCGCTCCATCTCGCCATAAGAATAGTTGGGGTCAATGTTGAGAATATTGAGCTTGAGTCCAAATATTTTGTGATAATCTATCTTTACCAAGAGTAAAATTTTGTTCCCTGTTTGAATTACATCATTGATTGATGATCCATAAAGTTCAACACATTTTTTGTGATTGCCAAACCAAAAATAAGCATTAAATTGGGCAAACAATTCTCCATTATCGCTATCTGCTAGTTCAAAATAGTAATGCCCACCTTTTTGACTCACTTTCGTGATTTCGGCGGTTACCCAATAATTGTTGGAAGCAAAGTTCTTGAGGAAAAAGTTCTCTAACGAAGTAGCCAATTGCAACAAAGAGTATATTTTTCTTTCTAATTCCATGCATCAAACCTACAAATTTTTTGATAGATAATTGACGAATTGCACAGTGAATGAATGTGTTTTCTTTAAGTTTCCTTTATCTTTCTATCTTTGTGCAAAATTCTTTTTATGTTGGTATTAGACGGTATAAAGGCCGCACAAGAAATAAAAAACGAACTAGCTCTTAAAGTCAAAGAGCGCAGCAAATCTGGCTTGAAGATTCCTCATTTAGCCGCTGTGTTGATAGGTCATGATGGTGGCTCTCTTACCTATGTGAACGCAAAAGTTAGAGCTTGTCAAGAAATTGGTTACAAAAGTACTTTGTTGCAATTTGAAGACTCTATCAGAGAGGCCGACTTACTGAAAGTTATTCATGAACTAAATAACAATGATGATATTGATGGCTTTATCGTACAGTTGCCCTTACCTAGTTATATCGATGAATTAAAAGTTATTCGGGCAATTGATCCCATGAAAGATGTGGATGGTTTTCATCCGATAAATCTCGGTAATATGGTTTTAGGGATACCTGGCTTTCTCCCTGCTACTCCTGCAGGCATCTTAGAGCTTCTCAAAAGAAATAACATCGAAACTTCAGGCAAACATTGCGTTATCGTAGGTAGAAGTAATATTGTGGGTACGCCATTGAGCATTATGTTGAGCCGTAATTCTAATCCAGGAAACTGTACCGTTACTTTGGCGCACTCACGCACAAAAAACTTGGGAGATCTGTGCTCCACTGCAGATATATTGGTTGCTGCTATTGGCAAACCAGGCTTCATAAGTAAATCAATGATTAAACCCGGAGCCGTTGTTATCGATGTGGGTACAACCCGTGTGGATGATGGCACACGCGAGCGCGGATGGCGCTTGTGTGGAGATGTTAATTTTGATGAAGCATCTGACATCGCTTCTGCACTTACCCCTGTTCCTGGCGGTGTTGGACCCATGACTATAGCATCACTAATGATGAACACTTTCCGAGCAATGGAACTCAATGGTAAATAATCTGAAAAATAGAATTCGTTGCCTTGGTCGCATTGGTTTGATATTAATCTTTTCAGTTGTGACATTCTTCTCAAACGCACAATTTGATTTTGTGTCTAGGCACGCATTTGCTCCAGAAGTTGATTCAATCACTTTTGATAAACGAAGTGGTCCCGAACATATTGACTCTATGGATTTGGCTTACTACAATCTCTTCCCAACTTTATTCAACAATGGAAGGGCCATTATGCCTTTTTTTCAGTCAATGAACACTTTTGGCTCGTATCGCTATTTTTTTACCGATGAACGACCAATTTATCGCGCTAATTATCATTTCTCGGGTTTACCCTACACTGGTTTCTTTTATAGTTTTGGAGGTGGGGGAGAGCAAATATTGGATTTGAGATACACACAAAATGTCGGCCAGTCTTTTAATATCTCCTTTCGCTATAATCGAAGCGTAAGTGATCAATCAAGCGCCGGCTTTGAAATGCGTCGGTCGGAATACATCACGAATGATATTTCTATGAATTTCCACTATCATAAAGGGAAATTCAATTCATTCTTAGAGAGTTATTTTGGATTTGACAATTATCACGAAAATTTTGGCTTAGACTCATTAGGATTGTCCCAGATTGATTTTCCTTTGGTCCAATTACCCGTAAATAATGGGACAGCATTTGTTAGGACACGACGAGCACAAGTAGATTGGCGCAACGAATTTACGCTTTTGAAAGATTCTGTAACTTCATTGAAGTATGTATTTAAACCTGGATTTTATACTTTTCAAAGACGTTATCGTGATTCTTTGTTGTTTGAAAATTTTGACACTTGGCAAATTGATTCAATGAATACCCGCGATTCTTGGGAAGAACCGCATATTTTATTAGAGAATGGTGTAAGCCTACAAAAAAGAAATTTGCAGCTCTATGGCGGTTTTGTGTTCGATTACTTTCATTTTTATAATTTTGGAAAGCGCGCAGAACGATTGGATGGATATCTTATTGGCGCTGTAAAGTATGCGTCCAATAAGTTGAAATTAAATGGAGACTTGCGATATTTTGTTTTTGGAACACCCGGAGAATTGAACAGTAAACTAATGACATCTTATCAAATTGCACCAAAAGTTAATGTTTCTAGTCGAATAGGTTTAGACCGATTTTATCCTGAGTTTTTTCAGCTTTTCTACACATCCAATCATTTGAGTTATAATAATTCTCAAAATGATCTGGCCCCTACCTCGCGCTTTTTTGGTGAACTAAAAGCAACCTATGGTACTAAGCGGAAGATGGGCTTGTCTGGCTCATATCTCAATGTTGCAAATTTATATTATTTCTCTGGGTCAAATTGGTCATTTGATGGCAACCAACAGATCTATGCGCTGGGACTTAATTGGGATCTTAAATGGAAAAAACTCGTGTTCCAAGGTAATGCTCGACTATTTTCTGGCGAGAAAAATCTTTTAGGCACACCAGATTATCACGTCTACTCGCGCTTGTTTTTAGATGGAGCCTTGTTTAAAGCTCAACGCTTGAAAATAGCTACTGGTCTTGACTTTCATTTCTTTCAAGGGTATCAAGTTTTCTCTTATCAACCTGAAATCGGTGTGTTTAATCAGGCAACGGGCGATTTGATATTGCAACAACAGAACCTGATGCTAAACGCATTCGTAAACTTGCAGATGGATCGTTTCCGCTTTTTTTTGTCTGTGAATCGAATCAATACGCTTTTCGAAAATAGAAAAGTATTGATTGAAAATGTTCCCTTTCGACCGTTTTTCATAAGATTGGGCTTAAGCTGGGATTTTGTGAATTGATACGATCAGCAATTCCCCAGTAGCCGATTTCAAGAGAAACAAATTTCTTTCTCCGACATAGACCCAAACTACTGTGATTACTCGTTATCTACGTAAGAACTATTAATACCATTCGATTCTTTTCTAGGCACCAATAAAAGCAAGAGAAATCCAATTACGAAAAACGCAGCTATCGAAACTATCGACATTCTGATGTTTCCTGTGAGTTGATAAATGAGTCCGTAGAACAAAGTCCCTAAAACGATACCTAGCTTTTCTGTTACATCGTAGAACGAGAAATACGAAGCAGTATCAGTCGTTTCAGGAAGAAATTTGGAATACGTAGATCTAGAAAGTGCTTGAACCCCACCCATCACTAAACCTACACAACAAGCTAAAAAGTAAAACTGATAAGGTAAAGTGATGAAATATGCATAACCACATATCAAAATCCAGCCAATTACAACAATGCGTAAAGTTTTTAGATTTCCAATTTTGGTTGAGAGATTAGACATAATAAAGGCTCCTGCTGCTCCTAAAAGTTGAATCAATAAAATAGCAACAATCAAACCTGAATCTGCTGCTTCGTCAGGCCAATCTATGGCTTTTTTCGCAAAATAAACAGCCATCAGCATTACCGTTTGTACCCCAGTATTGAAAAAGAAAAAAGCGCGCAGATATTTTTTCAAACGAACAGTTTTTCCAAATTCTTTGAAAACCATCTTGAGTTCTTTGAAACCTTTGAAAATAATTTTTCTATCCACTGGGCCTTTACTTATGCCATTTGGTAACACTCGAAAAGATAATTGAGCAAAGCCAATCCACCAAACGCCAACTAAAATGAAAGCAAGTTTTGTGTAAGATTTATCTATACCCATAATCATTGCTAAACAAATTATCAAAAGTATCATGCTACCAAAATAGCCCATTGAATAACCGCGTGCTGATATTTTATCATGCTGGTCTGGAGGAGCAATCTCAGGGAGATATGCGTTATAAAATACAAAGCTGCTCCAAAAACCAATGCTCGCAAAAAAGATAGAAAGCATGCCCAACTCCAAATGTTCAGGTTCAAACCAATATAGCGAAATACAGGCAATTGCTCCCAAATAACAAAACAGTTTCATGAATCGTTTTTTTGAGCCAGAATAATCTGCGATACCTGACAAAATAGGGGATAAAATACTTATTGTAAGAAAAGAAGCCGATAAAACATAAGCGATTAGAGCCTCAGCATCTATCTGAGTACCAAAGAAATTAACCATTACTTGAAAATCACTGTTGGGGTCTATGCCAGGGTTTTTAGACAAGAAATGTGATTTTGTGATGTTGGAATAAAAAATGGGGAATATCGCTGATGAAATGACAAGATTGTAAACACTATTCGCCCAATCATAAAAAATCCAACCACGAATCACTTTTTTATTCTCCATCTTACTTTTTTTTGCGCAAAGATGGAAAAATAAATTGGTAATCATTTACTAGTGTTTCTCAACAATGATAGTGCTGGGAATATTATTTATGTGCCATTTTTCTTTGTTCAAGCTAATTTTCACCTTTTTCTAGCGCTTTCAACAACATTTTTTCACTCGGATAACTTATAATTATAAACCTTGTTGACTTTTTACGTAATTTCGCAGCAAAATATAAGTTATGGCTAGCATTAGATTGTCAAAAAAGAAATTGAATCAAATGGTTTACGAATTGGTCGAAGAAACATACGATGCTCAAATCGAAAATCCGGCAATGAAAGACAAGAGTGATGCTTTGATTGATAAAATCGTTGAATTTCAAGAAGAAATGCTCGGTAAACTACACGGTGCAGAGAGCAAAAAAGACCTTTCAGGTTTCAGTACACAAATTGAGGAAAAAGGATACAACTTGTTTCAAGATGTTATGAATTTACACGTTTAAACTTTTTAAAAGAATAGGATATGTTTGAATTTTTGAACAACACTGACCCAGCACTTAAAATGTTTTGGTATGTCGCGTTACCGACATCAATCATTTTTTTGATTCAACTCGTTTTAACATTTGCTGGTGCAGATGCCAATGATGGTGCAGATGCGGATTTCAACGGTGATTTTGACTCAGAGACTCCTTTTCAATTGTTTTCCTTTAGGAATTTAATCAATTTTTTATTAGGATTTAGTTGGGGAGGTATTTCCCTTTGGAATACTATCGAAAACAAGAGTTTATTGGTTTTAGTGGCATTTCTCATTGGCGCATTCTTTTTCTTTGTATTCCTCTTGATTATGCGTCAATTGGCTAAGCTTCAGGAGGATAATACAAGTAAAATTCAAGATACATTAAATAGAACGGGCTCGGTGTACATTAATATTCCTGGATCAAAATCAGGTATCGGAAAAATCCAAATATCTGTTAAAGGAGCTCAAAGAGAATACAATGCAATCACTTTAGGAGAGTCAATTTCTTCTGGGTCAGCCATTCGAGTAGTCGAAATTCTCGACGATAGTCTTTGTTTAGTAGAAAATTTATAAACTTTTTAATCATAAACTTATGTTTTCATTACTTCAAATTCCTGATAATTTTGAGACTCCTTTCTCAAATCCGGCAACTTTAATTATCGTTGGGGCACTTGTTTTTGTAGGCTTGTTCTTAGTCTTAGTTTCGAGATTTAAAAGATGTCCGTCAGATAAAATTTTAGTTGTTTATGGTAAAACAGGAGGAACATCAGCACGTTGTATTCACGGTGGTGGTGCTTTCATTTGGCCAGTTATTCAAGATTACGCTTATTTGGATTTGAAACCAATTTCTATTGAGGCCAATCTTACAAATGCGCTTTCTCGACAAAATATTCGAGTTGATGTGCCTTGCCGTTTTACCATAGCAATTTCTACTGATGTAGATACTATGGGTTCTGCAGCAGAACGTTTACTAGGTCTAAAACCAGATCAAATTCAAGAATTGGCAAAAGATATTTTGTTCGGTCAATTACGTTTGGTGATTGCCACCATGACTATTGAAGAAATCAACTCTGACCGCGACAAATTTTTGGATAATATATCTAAAAACGTGGATACGGAATTGAAAAAAATTGGTCTTAAATTAATCAATGTAAACGTTACAGACATCAAAGACGAATCTGGATATATCGAGGCTTTGGGTAAAGAAGCTGCTGCAAAAGCAATCAACGAAGCCATTGTATCCGTAGCAGAGCAAGAGCGTTTTGGTGCAACCGGTAAAGCCATGGCAGATCGTGAGAAAGACGTAAGCATCGCAGAAACGCATAGAGATAGAGACGTTCAAATTGCCAATACTGAAAAAGATAGAGAAGTAAGCATAGCAGGGGCTTCTCGTGATGAGGTCATTGGTAAGGCTGAAGCTGAAAGAGATAGTCGTGTCAAAATATCTGAAGCAAATGCCATAGCAGTACAAGGTGAAAATTTAGCGAAAATTCAAATTGCCGATTCTGACGCGAAGAGAAGAGAGCGTGAGGCTGAAGCTTTAAGAATTGCGATTGCTGCTGAGAAAGTGCAACAAGCAAAAGCGCTAGAAGAGGCCTACAGAGCAGAGCAAGAAGCAGAAAAGCAACGTGCTGAAAGAGAGCGTGCTACGCAAAATGCAAATATTGTAGTTCCAGCTGAAATTGCAAAACAACGTGCAATTATTGAAGCTCAAGCCGAAGCAGAAAAAACAAGAGAACAAGCCAAAGGTGAAGCTGATGCTATTTTTGCTAAAATGGATGCTGAAGCGCGTGGTTTGTATGAGATTTTGACTAAACAAGCCGAAGGTTACCGTCAGGTGGTTGCTGCTGCGGCAGGCGATCCAAACAAAGCATTCCAATTGTTGCTTATTGAGAAACTCCCTGAATTGGTTAGAACGCAAGTAGAAGCAGTTAAGAACATTAAAATTGACAAAGTTACTGTTTGGGATAGCGGTGGAAATGGCGACAACGGAAGTACGTCGACTGCAAATTTTGTGGCAGGCTTGATGAAGTCTGTTCCACCACTTAATGACTTGTTCAACATGGCTGGCTTGAATTTGCCGAGTTATTTGGCTAACCAACCGCAAGATAGTAATGACAAGAAAACAACCAAGGAAACAACCAAGGAAAGCTCTGTGATTAAAAACAGCAAGAAAAACAATCCAGCTGCTGGAGATAGCACAGAAGCGTCCGATGCAACAATCATAGAGTAGTAAGTTTTCTTCAATAAATAGTATAAAGTTTGTCTATCTAGGCCATCTATATTTATTGTACATCAGTGTTTTATTAGACTAAAAATAAGTTGATTATTTTCATTTTTTTAAAGTAACAAGCTCATTCACAAGAAACCCTGCATTAATTTGATTCAAACAATTTGAACTCTTTTGATCTCACATAGAAAATTGAACTATTCAAAATAAGGAGCCAAAATAAAACATTTGCACTTTAGAATTAACACTTGTTGTTAACGCAATGAATAGAATTTTTTAAACGTAATGTGGCAATGTTAAAAATTCCCTTATCAAAAAAAGTGTAAAATTTTATACCAATCAAACGAATTTCATTTAGAGATTTCTTGCCCTAAACTTAAATGCCTGAGCAACAATGAGCGCCCTCAAGCTTTAGTCTCTATGCCCAAAATGATTTGCAACTTTGATTTCTAAAAAATTTTGAAGGATTCTTTTTCCATCAGGTGTTAATACAGATTCAGGATGAAACTGAACACCAAAACATAACATTTCATCACAAGATACAGCCATAACTACGCTTTCCTCTGACAAAGCAATAGTTTTCAATTTCTCATTTCGTATGTTGACACCCCAAGAATGATAAAGTCCTACCAAAAAAGATTCATCTACGCCTTGAAATAATCGGTTGTTCGAAGTGTGTGTGCATTTCATTTGTATTCCGTGTCGCACTTGCTGTAAATTGTATAGAGTTTCTCCAAAATACTGCGCCAAGGCCTGCATGCCTAAACAAACACCGAGTATGGGTTTCTTACCGATTTGATTTAAAATCAATTCTTTCATACACCCTGCGTTTTCTGGTAAACCTGAACCTGGAGACAAAACAATGTGCGTGAAATGATCCAAATTTGTGAGATCTAAAGTATCATTTCGAACAACTTCTACCGGGTATCCTAAACAAGCAATATAATCTGCAAGGTTGTAGGTAAAAGAATCGAAATTGTCTAGAATTAGGACGGCCATCACAATCTGTTTATAGTTGCAAAACTACGAATTCTTGTCGCTTCTCATAAGTTCAGCGTTATTTGTTTAATTTTACCACTTAAATTTATGATATGCGTGAAATATTCAGCATACCTGGCGCTCCTACGCCAATAGGACCCTATAGTCAGGCTGTAAAAGTAAATGGCACTTTGTATGTGAGTGGGCAAATTCCTTTGGATCCGATTCGTGGAGTTTTGGTCATGGATGATATTGAGGCGGCTACTCACCGTGTTTTACAAAACATTCAAGCCCTAATTCTTGAAGCAAAAATGACGATGAGAGATGTTGTGAAGGTAAGTATTTTTATTCTGGATATGAATGATTTCTCAAGGATGAATTGTGTTTATGCCACTTATTTTGATGGTGATTTTCCTGCCCGAGAAACAGTTCAAGTTTCAGCTCTCCCAATGGGTGTGCCGATCGAAATTTCATGCATCGCTGTTGAAAAATGGATATGAAAACTACCAGTTTGTTTGTGTTACTCGCAAGTCCTTTTGTTTTAGAAAATAGTGATTTTCTTTTTCATGCAGCATTAGACCAAGTGAATATTCAAAATGTATTCATTCATTTTTATAATTGATAGAACCAAAATTAGGAAGTGAAACCTGAGTTATCCATCATTATTGTTAATTATAATGTTGCTTATTTTTTAGAGCAATGTTTAAATTCTTGCATCAAAGCGGCTGAACATGCTGATATTGAAATTATTGTAATTGACAACAATTCTGTTGATGGCTCTGAGGAAATGATGCGAACCAAATTTCCTGTGATTCCTTATGTTTTGAATAAGCAAAATCTGGGCTTTTCCAAAGCTAATAACCAAGGGATGCTGATGGCAAAAGGGGAGTACGTTTTGTTACTTAATCCAGACACAGTTGTTGAAGAAATGACTTTCCGCTCCACAATTGATTTTATGAATGACCATCCTGATGCAGGCGGTTTGGGAGTGAGAATGTTGGATGGGCGAGGTAAGTTTTTGCCAGAATCAAAACGTGGTTTACCAACACCTTCAGTAGCTTTTTATAAAATATTTGGTCTTTCGGCACTTTTCCCAAAATCTAAGATATTCGGAAAATATCATTTGGGTTATCTTAATGAATTTGAAACGCATGAAGTTGAAATACTAAGCGGTGCATTTATGATGATGCGCAAAAGTGTTCTAGATAAAATCGGTATGCTCGATGAGGCTTTTTTTATGTATGGAGAAGATATTGATTTGTCGTATCGAATTATTCAATCGGGCAATAAGAATTACTATTTTCCAACAACTAGAATTATTCATTATAAAGGTGAAAGCACGAAAAAGAGCAGCGTGAATTATGTATTTGTGTTCTATCGAGCCATGATTATTTTTGCAAATAAGCATTTTTCGCAAAATAATGCACAGCTCTTTTCGGTACTCATTAATGCGGCGATTTATTTCAGAGCAGGATTGGCAATTTTGCGCCGTTTGGTTTCTAAAGCTGCCATCGGCATAATGGATTTTACTTTTGTGTATTCGCTTTTGTTACTTCTTGTAAGTTTTTTTAAGGAAAACGAGATCTTTTTTCCTGATGAAATCCTCAGAATAGCCTTGCCAGGATATTCTTTTGTTTGGCTAATATCTCTTTATTTTTCTGGTGTCTACGATAGACCGATTTCTTGGTTTCGCTTATTCAAAGGTTCTTTTATTGGTACCATAGCTATATTGACGATTTATGCCTTGCTACCCAAAGATTGGCAGTTTTCTCGCTTATTCATTTTGCTTGGTGCAACACTTCTAGTTACTTATTTTGTCTTTTCTCGTGTGTTGCTCAATAAATTTTTCCCTAGGGCTGGTTTTTTTAAACTCGGGCGAAATAGAGTGAAAGTTATTGTTGGTTCGGTTCACGAATATGAACGGGTGTCGCAAGTGCTCAAGTCTATGGAAATTGTTGAGTCTAACATTATTTATGTGTCAACCGGAGAATTTAAAACAACCAACTCGGTAGGAACTATTGGTCAATTGAATGAAATAGCCGAAATTTATAAACCGGATGAAATTATATTTTGTGCCAAAGATACCTCTGCTCGAGAAATTATAGCTTGGATGTCTGCAATTTCCATTCCTTCAATATCTTTTAAAATTGCTCAACCAGAGAGCTCATTTATTATTGGAAGCAATTCTATTGATCAACCAGGTGAACTCTATTTGATGACGGTTAATTCCATCAACGAACAGAGAAACATAAGGTCAAAGCGAACCTTTGACGTAATTGCTGCCATTATTATGATTATTATGTTTCCATTTACTTTTGTCGTTTTAAACAAAAAGAAGAAGGCATTTGGTGATTTGTTTCGTGTACTGATTGGTAAAATATCTTTTGTAGGTTATGCAGCGCAGAATGAAAAATCCAATGTATTGCCAACCATTAAACGAGGAGTTTTTGATGTTTCGGAACAAATTTCTGAATCCTCCAATTTTAGTCCTGAGGAAATCCAAAAGTTAAATCTTATCTATGCCAAAGATTATAAATGGCAAATTGACTTAATGATTATGATTAGAAGTATGTTCATCTAAAGGATAGATATGTAAAAACTCTGTCTAGAAATCTTACAATACAATCGATTTCATTCTAAAAAGAGTATATTTGCGCTCGAAAATTTATATTATGGCGCAGATAGAAATTCGTTTACCCAAAATGGGAGAAAGTGTTACTGAAGCAGTGATCACAAATTGGTTAAAAGAAGTTGGCGATACAGTTGAAATGGATGAGCCTCTTGTTGAGGTTGCCACCGATAAAGTGGATAATGAACTTCCTTCAGAGGCTGCAGGAGTTTTGGTGCAAAAACTATTTGAAAAAGACCAAACTGTGCAAGTTGGAGAAGTCATTGCCATAATATCAACGGATGGTGATGTTTCTGCTCCAGTTGCGACTACTGCTCCAAGTGTTGCAACTTCTGTTGCTCCAATTCCAAGTGCAAGCCAAACTGTTACTGAGTCTAACGAAAAATTAGATACGTCGTCTTCTTCACGTTTTTATTCTCCCTTGGTAAAGAGCATTGCTGAACAAGAAAAAATATCTATAGCAGAATTAGAAAATATATCGGGTTCCGGTGCGCAAGGACGTGTTACTAAGAAAGATATTTTGGTTTACATGGACAACAGGACAAGTACTCCCATAGTAGCCTCAATTGCATCCGCAAGTACTCAAGGTGTTGTTACATCAAGCTCAAACGGAGTAACTGTGAGCACACCAGCACCTACGAAAGCTACTATCAAGAGCAATATCGTGATTAATCCTCAAGATGAAATTATTGAAATGGACCGCATGCGACGAATTATCGCTGAAAATATGGTTTATTCTAAACACACATCTCCTCACGTTACTTCTTATGTTGAAGCAGATGTAACCAATATTGTGAATTGGAGAAATAAAGTGAAAAATGCGTTTGAGAAACGTGAAAAAGAAAAAATTACATTTACACCAATCTTTATTGAGGCAATAGTGAAAGCCATCAAAGATTTTCCAATGATCAATATTTCTGTTGATGGAAATAATATCATTAAGCGTGGACATATTAATATTGGAATGGCTGCTGCTTTGCCAAGTGGCAATTTAATTGTGCCGGTTATTCACAATGCAGACCGACTTAATTTAGTTGGATTAACTAAAGCAGTGAATGATTTGGCCAATAGAGCACGACTGAATCAATTGAAATCTGATGAAATTAGTGGTGGCACTTACACCATTACCAACGTTGGCTCTTTTGGAAATGTGATGGGTACTCCAATTATTCCTCAACCTCAGGTTGCAATCATGGCAGTTGGTGCTATAAGGAAAATGCCAGCCGTGATTGAAACTCCAGATGGTGATTTTATAGGTATTAGACACAAAATGTTCCTTTCGCATGCTTACGACCACCGTGTTGTAGACGGCGCGCTAGGAGGTCAATTTGTTCGCCGTGTTGCCGATTATCTTGAGAATTTTGATCCCAATACGGAGATTTAATCCAAATTTATTGTGATTTTATCTTAATCTTGTTAGATTTTTTATAATTTTGAACCCAAATACGTTGATTATGAAATTATTCTATTTTGCTGTTTTCTTTTTTGCAGCTCATTTTTCTTTCGGGCAGATGTCTCAAGAGGCACTCGATAAATTGATTGAAAGTGGTTCTAAAAGAGATTTAGTTCACGCTAATACTGACTACCTTATACGTGGAAATTTTTATCAAGCGTCTCTAATTGCAGATAAATTGATTCAAATGGAGCCTGATAATTCTAACTTTAATTACCGAAAAGGTCGCGCTATGATGGGTTTGTCTTCGGACCCAACCCAAGCACTTTCCTTTTTAGTTAAAGGGGCTGTCTCAACAAGAAAAAATTACGACGCTCAAAGTCCTAACGAAGATTCGTCACCTTATGATGTGTTTTATTTCTTGGCGAAATGTTATCATGCCAACGGTGATCTTGACAAAGCCGAAGAATTTTATCAAAAGTTTTTATCCACTGAAAAGGATAAAAAGTCTGTTTTAAGAAGATTCGCTCAGTTGGGCTTGGATCAAGTTGCTAATTCGCGTAGAGAACTGGCTAATTCTAAAAATTACCAAATAATTAATATTGGTGGTGCAATAAACGGAGCTTCTCCAGATTACGCTTCGGTTGTAGCTTTAGATGGGAGTTCATTGTATTTCACATCTAGAAGATTATGGTCAAATGGTGGTAATGCGGATCAAAAAGATATTTACCTCAATTTGCATTGGGAAGATATCTATGTTTCTTACAATAACAATGGCGCCTGGGGTACTCCAGAAATCTTAGACTTTTGTACACCAGACAACAATCAAGCTTCTGTGAGTATATCTAAGGATGAAAGACAAGTTTATACTTATAATGACTTAAGCGGAGGTGGAGACATATATGTTTCTAACTTTATTAAAGGTGAATTCAAATCGCTAGAAAAACTTACAATTCCTAGAATTAACACTACTTTTTGGGAGCCCCATTTCGTTATGTCACCTGACGGAAACACAATCTTCTTTGTTTCTAACCGTGAAGGAGGATTTGGTGGAAGAGATATTTACAGATTAGAGCGCGAAGCGAACGGAGAATGGAGCAGAGAACCAATCAATATGGGGGCCGATATCAATTCACAATTCGATGAAGATTCGCCATTCATTTCTTTAGATGGTCAGACTATGTATTTCTCCTCTAATGGTCCAAAGTCTACTGGTGGTTTTGATATCTTGAAATCACGTTTGAATGACAATGGCACTTGGTCAGCTCCACTGAATATGGGTTATCCATTAAATTCAACTGGCGATGACATTTTCTTTACATCTACAGCAAGCGGTGAAATGGGTTTTTTCACATCATATAGAAAAGGTGTTTTTGGTGACAAGGACATCTATTATGTTCAATTAACAGAGGAACGTGTAGAACAAGTTGCTTTGCTCCGTGCTGTTGTGAAGACATCTGATGGCAGCCCGCTTCCTCAAGATATCAATGCACGTCTTATTTGTAAGAATTGTTCAGTGGCAGGTGAAGTTGAATTATTGCCACGTTTGAGAGATGGTGTTTTAATTTCTCCTCTTGAAAAATGTAGAGAGTATGAATTGGTTTATTATAATAGAACTACTGAAATTCATAGAGAAACCATAAATACAACATGTACTGAGGAATTCGAACAAATCGACAGGTTGCACATTCTAGGTAGTGATGGCTTTGTTACCAACACTGGCTACTCATTGATGGGAACAGCTGTAGATGACAAAACGGGTAAGCCTGTTTCTAATGCCACTGTGAAATTGACTAATTTAAGCGGTCAGGCTATGGATAAAACATACACAACAGATGAAGAAGGTAAATTCTATGCAGATGTGTTAGATGGTTATTCTTATGGTACTGATGTTTCCGCAGGTTTCAAAATTGACGGAAAAGGATATTTGTTGCAGACTTTTGATATGACTTTCAAATTGGCTGGTGACGAGGTTATAGCGCTTAATTTCCGACTTGTTTCTGGTGATGATGGATCTCTATTAAATGTAGCTGCAGAAATCAAACCTATTTATTATGACTTGGATAAAGCAGATATCCGTGACGATGCTGCAGTTGAACTTGATAAAGTAGTTCGCTTGTTGAATGACAATCCAACCTTGGTTATTGAGATTGGCTCGCACACGGACTGTCGTCATACTGCTCAGTATAATATGTCACTTTCTCAGCGTCGTGCTGCAGAGGCTGTGAAGTACATTCGTGCTCGCATTTCTAATCCTTCTAGAGTTACTGGAAAAGGTTATGGTGAAACTCAATTGGTGAATAATTGTGCATGTGAGTGTGAAAAGAGCTTGTCTTCTATCGGAATGGCTGCTTATCGCGAATGTGAAGATGCGCAGATGTCTGGTAAAAACTGTGGTGATAATGAACACCAAATGAATCGTAGAACTGAGTTTAAAATCGTTTCTGGTGGAACTACAAATCGTGAAAACGCGAATTCTAATATTCAAGTTACTCCACAGCAAGTTCAGGCGCCAAATGGAAATTTGATTGATGCTAATGGTTATTATGTTGTTCAAGAAGGTGATACAGTTTATTCTATTATGAGAACAACTGGTATTCCTGTTGAGACAATAATTCGTTTGAATAACTTATCAAATGCTGATAACATCAAAGCAGGTCAAAGACTTAAAATGAGATAGATTTATTGTTATAATTCAAAAAGCCAGACATTTGTTTGGCTTTTTTTATGCCCTGCTTTTTTAATAATCGATTTACAGGATAGTGAAACTTCGTTAAAGACTGGGTCGAACCTAAATTCTTATTAGAAGATTTCGAGTATCTTCAACAATAACTAAATACTGTTGTCTAATCTTTTAAGGGGTTAAAACCATTGATTTAATGGCTTACGATGACTTGGTTGCGCAGCTAGAATATTGAATTGTTAATAAAACCAATAACAAAACGCATTCAGACTGTTGCGTGTTATAATAAACGAAGCTAGAGATGAATGGTGTTCGAAGACGGTTTTTATTTAGTTCTCTTCGACAAGATTTCCTTATTAGAATTACGAAGATTGCAAAATGTTCATTCCAATGGAAAATTATAGATGGATTTATCGAATGTTGTTAGCGTCCATCCATTTCTGAAAAGCCGCAGCATTTTTTTGATGTTCTGCATAAGTCACTGCAAAATTATGTTTACCGCTATTATTCGCTTGCGCACACATAAATATGTAATCGTTTTTCTCATAGTTGAGCACTGCGTCAATAACACCAGAAGGAGGTATGTTAATTGGGCCTGGAGGAAGTCCGTAATACATGTAGGTGTTATAAGCGCAATCGATTTCTCTGTGTTTATTATACAGTCGTTGTTGATTAATCAAATCTCGACCCCAACAAAATTTAAAAGTTGGATCGCTCTGTAGTTTTTGACCTGTTTGCAAGCGATTAATGTATAAACCTGCTATTCTAGGCCACTCATCTTTTGCAATACTTTGCTCGGCATAAACAATACTTGCTAAGGTGACAACTTTTGACTGACTCAATCCTATGTCTGTTGCTTTGGAGTTTCTTTCTGGCGTCCAAAAACGCTTAAATTCATCTGCCATTAATTTCACGAACTCTTCAGCATCGGTATCCCAAAACATATTGTATGTGTTGGCTATGAACATAGAAGAAAAAGTGGCCTTGTTAAAACCATATTTCGCGAATATATCTTCAACTTCAAGATAAGCAACCAGATTCGCGCTATCTATCTCTATAAATTTTGATACAGCTCCAGCCATTTCTTGAACATCTCTGCAATTGTTGAATGTAACGGCTACTTCAACTTCACCATTTCCATTACCCAATGCATTTATTTTAAAGCCATTGACAAGATGACTAATTTTATAATTTCGTTTGATGACATATTTTCCTCCCGCTATATTCGTGTCATTGAGTTTTTTATAATTGGCTATTTCCCTGAAAGGATTATTGTCGTCTAATATTTTAGATTCCGACAATTGATTTTCAAGTTCATCTAAGGTTGTGCCACTCCTGACATAGATGATAACTTCCTCCGTATTTGAAGTTTTGGCTGTTTTTTGGAGAAATAGTTGTAAATAGGGATAGGCGAAATATGCAAGTATGATACCTGAAAGTATAAAAATCCAAAGTATGGTTCTTTTATTTTTTTTCATGATTTCGCAATTAATCTTTTTGCGGTGTGCTAAGTATTTTTTGAAAAACGATTACGTCATCCCATGATTTATTGAAAATTCGCCATTGTTTGAGAACACCTGATTGCTCGAAACCTGCATTAATAAATAATCCAAAACTTGAAATATTGTTCTTATTAATATAGCAGTACAGTTGATGCAAGTCTAAAATTTTTGTTGCATAGTCAATAAGCAAGTTCAAGCTCTCCTGCGCGTATCCTAAACCCCTGTATTTATCTTCAGCGATGAGAATGCCTACTGCAGCCCTTCGATGCTTAAAGTTACCATCATATAAGTCGATACAGCCTATTGGGCTTTGGTCGTTTTTCAAACAAATAATCAGCCTTAGTTGACCTGAGTTTCGAAAGTTTTCTTGTCGTTCGATGTAGCTTAAAATTTCAAACATGGAGTAAGGTGCCTCGGTATCACTAATTCTCCAGAATTCAGGGGTGTTTTCCCAAATCATCAATTTTGTGCAATCATCTTTTTCCAAAGCTCGAAGAAATATATTTTCACTTTCTAATTTCATAGAGCCGCAATTTTGTGATGAATCAACGCTAGAACATCAGCTTTGTTATATCGATTTAGAAAAATAGTACCTTCACTATTAATGGAATTGGCAATTACCTGGGAGATACACTTTCTATCGCTTAATATTTTGATTAAATCTGAAACTATTTCAATTGCGCCGTCTTGGACCGATAGCGCCAACTTAATGGGCTCTAAACAAGTTGTTCTAACAGAGATAGAAGTCTGAAAACATCGATCCAATTCGATTAGATTAATATTTTCAGTATTCAAAAGCATCACGAAAAGTGGTGTGTTTTTAAATTCAGCTAAACGCCAAAATTTTTTAGAATCTTCATTTTTTTGAATTCCACGTATTGTACTCGAGAAATATTTACCATCTTTACTCATTCCTAAATGAGGTATAGCATCCCAGTCAAAGATCCATAGAAAAACTCCCATTTCAAGAAAATGCGGATTTTGTTCAATCGTGAATTGCTTGGTGGACCAACTATAGTTCAATGCTTCCTTCATAAACTTTTTGCGCTGGACCTTCTAAAAAAATTCGCTCAAAACCATTGTTTTTCTTTTCCCAATGCACAATGAGTTCACCTCCTTTTGTTAATATTTTGGTTGACCCATTTGTTGCTGAACTTTGCAGTGCTGAAGCTAATGCAACGGCAGTAACACCGGTTCCGCAGGAAAAGGTTTCGCCTTCTACACCACGCTCATAAGTTTGCACATAAAGATGGTCGTTCTCTGAGCATACTGTATTTACGTTGATACCTGTTGATTTGAATCGATCACTATATCTAATTTTTTTTCCTAATTCGACAATATCAAATTCATTTTTATGGGAGCAAAAACGGACATAATGTGGTGACCCAGTATCTAAAATATAGTCATTCGGTTCTTCTGAAAATTGTTCAATCTGATTTACATCACCCATTTTTAGTACGACGTTTCCATTTTCTGAGTAATAAGCTTCGTGATGACCATCAATGGCCAGGAAGGAGCAAGAGTTCTGAAAAAGACCTAAGTTTCTGGCAAATTCAACAGAACAACGCGCACCATTACCGCAGAAGCTTTTTGAACCATCTGCATTGAAATAATCTACCTCAAAATCAAATTCTTTGTGTTTTTTGATAAGGATAAGGCCATCAGCTCCAATTCCGAAGTGTCTCGAACAAAGTCTTCGAATATCTTCTATATTTGGATAAAATGAGGCATTGTGTGCTTGAGAAATCATTACAAAATCATTGCCAGTACCATGATATTTTTGAAAAGTTAATGTCATTCGAATGTGAAAATTCTATATTTTTCTGTCGGGGAAACTTTAAAAGTCTGCGTTGAGTTAATTATGGTTAGATATCCTTCGTGATTGTTGATGATTTCTAAATTTTCATTCGGGTTAATACCAAATAAGACTAGTTTTGTTTTATTCAGTCGATATCCTTGATAATCTATTGGTGATTCCCAAAATTCAACCAGAATTTGATCATTAAACAAGCCATCATCACTCATGCGATCGATAATCACTTCAGAGGCTTGAGATGAAGATACTTTCGTTTTGGAAATGATTTTTAAAACACGAGAGGCTAACATTTTGTCTCTTAAAACAATATACTCTCCGCTATCAACATTTTGGTTTACACTTACCATTAAAAGCACGGTGTCGTTGCTTACAACATTCAAATTTTCTACCCTTTTAGTTTTTTGCGGTTCTTGTTCCTTTTCAATGAAAATAGTATCAGGTGTATTAGGTTCTATCGGATTTATTGCAATTTTAACATCTTGGCTCAACTGCATCCATACGTAAAACATAGCGCCCGCGGAGAGCGAGCCTATTAAAAAACCTAGAAACAAGAGTTGAAATTTTTTCAATTGTAAATTTTAAACAAAACTAAGCAATTTTCTCTGTGCATCTCAATTTTCGAGTAGTCGTTTTCTGCCAATCGATGAACAATCTTTAAGATGAATGTCATTATCAAACAGCCTATTTCAGCAATTTTACTAGTTAAATAAGCGTTTATGCCAAGATAAGAATGGATATTTTTCAATTGCCATTCTTAGTAAATTTTTGCATGTTTTGAACTTAGTATAGTACGGTTCATTGCATTACATACGTCCATGTGCTTTTAAGTGTTTGCAATACCTAAAAATTGTTTTCTCTAAACCAATTCTCAGGCATCTGACACGTTTCCGACGTATGCGTTAACCTATTTCACAATTGTCATTTAAGTCTATAAAATAGGGTATCATGAATTGACACTAAAACTCTGAGACAATCGCAGCGAAATCCTTTTATAAATTTTATTGGCTTCATACTGTAATGAATTGAACATTTTCACGTTTACTATCTGAACATGTTTAAAAATAAATTTGCATCATCTGCTTAATTAGTCGTATCTTTGCACCTCGAAATTAGCACATTAATACCATAGAATGAGACAGCTCAAAATAACAAAATCAATAACCAACAGAGAGAGTCAATCTCTAGACAAATACCTGCAGGACATTGGCAGAGAAGAACTTATTACAGCAGAACAAGAGGTTGAGTTAGCTAGAAGAATTAAAGCAGGTGATCAACTTGCACTTGAAAAACTTACCAAAGCAAACTTGCGATTTGTTGTTTCGGTTGCTAAACAGTACCAAAACCAAGGTTTAACTTTGCCTGACCTTATTAATGAGGGCAATTTGGGTTTGATTAAAGCAGCACAGAAATTTGATGAAACACGTGGATTTAAGTTTATTTCCTATGCCGTTTGGTGGATTCGCCAGTCTATTTTACAAGCTTTGGCGGAACAAGCAAGAATTGTTCGTCTTCCACTGAATCAAGTAGGTTCGTTGAATAAAATTAACAAAGCTTTTTCTCGTTTGGAGCAAGAGTTTGAACGTCCGCCCTCAGCAGAAGAATTGGCCGAAGCACTAGAAGTTCCAGAAGACAAAATCAAAGAAAGTTTAAATGTTGCAGGTAGACACGTTTCCATGGATGCTCCTTTGTCTTCTTCAGATGATGGGGGTACATTGATGGACGTTATGCAAAATATGGATTCTCCAAAGGCTGACTCTGAATTGATGGCAGAATCACTTCAACGCGAAATTGAGCGCTCTTTGTCAACACTCACTGATAAGGAAAGAGAAATCATTCGATTGTTTTTTGGAATCGGTATGAACCACGGCTTAACGCTTGAGGAAATTGGAGGGAAATTCAACTTGACTCGCGAACGTGTTCGTCAAATCAAAGAAAAAGCAATACGCAGACTTCGTCATACTTCGAGAAATAAGTTACTGAAATCTTACTTAGGTTAATAATTTATAGGCACTCTAGGGTGCCTTTTCTTTATTCATTTCATTAAAACACGGTTAGTATTATGGCTTTAGAATTGGGCTACGAAACTGAATTGCAGGAGCATGTTAAAAGAGAAAGAGCTGCTGTGAAACTAGGAAGTAAAACTGGGCAATTGTTATACGACAAAGGTATCGAGTTGGTTTTGTTTCGCAATCATTTGATTGATACTACTGTTTCGGAGATTTTAGATCTTCACGACTATGCTAAAAAGGTAGTGCTTAAGCCCATCGATGTTTTTACCACTTCTGATTTGGCAGAGGAATTACTACAATTGAATCTTGCTCCAGCTAAATTAGACATCGGTAAATTAGCCAGCGAGTGGTTGGAAAATCCGCAAGGTACCAAAGCAGACTTTTTGCGTAATAAGTTGGCTGCATTCATGAATACCGATGATAATAATATCGAACCAAGAGACGTCGTTTTGTATGGTTTTGGTCGCATTGGACGTCTTGCAGCTCGAGAGTTGATTAAACAAGCCGGAAAAGGACAGCAATTGCGTTTGCGCGCTATTGTAACTCGTTCTTCCTCAGAGAACGATTTAATCAAACGTGCAGCATTACTGAAAAATGATTCAGTACATGGTGCATTCAAAGGAACTGTTTCTGTTGATCAGGAGCGACAATCATTGATTATCAATGGACAAATCGTTCAAATGATTGCTGCGGCTCGTCCTGAAGATATTGATTACACAAGTTACGGCATCAAAAATGCTTTAATTATTGACAACACAGGTGTTTACACTAACCGAGAGGCGCTTGCTAGTCATTTGAAATCGAATGGTGCAAGTAAAGTTATTTTGACTGCGCCAGGCAAGGAAATTCCAAATATTGTTTACGGAATCAACCACAAACAATTGGATTTGGATAAAGAGGATATTTACTCTGCCGCCTCTTGTACAACAAATGCGATTACACCTATCTTAAAAGTTATCAACGACAAATTTGGAGTTGAAAAAGGACATATTGAAACCGTGCATGCTTATACAAATGACCAAAACTTGTTGGACAACATGCACAAAAAGCCAAGACGTGGTCGTTCTGCCGCTATTAACATGGTAATTACCTCAACGGGTGCTGGAAAAGCTGTAACTAAGGTGATACCTGAATTCCAGGATAAATTGACTGCAAATGCAGTAAGGGTGCCAACGCCTAATGGCTCTTTGGCAATTCTATCTTTATCATTAAATAAAGAAGTTTCTTTGGAGTCCATCAATGCTTCAATAAAAGAAGCTGCTTTGAACGGTGATTTGGTGAATCAAATATTTTATTCATTGGATGAAGAATTGGTTTCGAGTGACATTATTGGGAATACTTGTTGTTCTGTGTTTGATGCTCCAGCAACAATTGTCTCGAAGGATGGTAAAAATGTTGTTCTATACACTTGGTATGACAATGAGTTTGGATACACGAAACAAGTGATTCGTTTGGCCAAGTATGTTGCGAAAGTACAGCGTTTGATTTACTATTAAAATTTCAAAATAGTTTAGGAGGGTTTCAGATTACGGAGCCCTTTTTTTTTGTTCTATAGTCCAATTTTTATATCACTTAAGTTGAGTAATAATCTCATCGATCTGTGCCTCTAAGTCACTTGATTTGACATTGTAAATAAGAAAATTCGCTAAAGGTATTTTTTTGTCATCTGACCATTGCTTGGTCATTCTCTCTTCAATTTTATCTCTCGTAGTGCCATCTCGTTTCATTACTCTATCGATACGAACGGCTTCAGGCGCTATGACCAAGATGTTGTAATCCATACTTTTGTAAGAACCAGTTTCAAACAGTATTGCAGCTTCATTGAATACATACTGCTTGTCTTGGTTTTGTTTGATAAAGAGTTCGAATTCTTGCCGTACTGCTGGATGAATAAGCGCATTCATCTTATCAAGCAGCTTGTTATCTTTAAAAATTAGTTCTGCAATAAAATGCCTATTTAGAGCTCCATTGACGTAAGATTCCTCACCTAATAACGATTTCACTTCTTGGATGAGCTCTTTGTTTTGAGTCATCAATGATATAGCAACTCGATCAGAGTAGAAAACAGGAAAACCTTTTCTTTCAAATATTTTAGCGACATAGGTTTTTCCTGAACCAATTCCGCCAGTGAGCCCGATGCGTTTAGGTAAGTTATCAGATTTCATCAGCCAGTTCAACTAGGCGAAATGGAATGTTTAGAATGTGCTCAAAATCTTGCCCTGTTTCCCGCATCTCTTTGTCCTCAAAGGAATAGTGCCAATTTATTGATACATCAGATTTTGTTCTGTGAATCGATTCAAGTTTTTTGAATATTTCGAGTAAACTTTTTGAGCTCAATTCGCCAAAGTAATCCAATTGGATATGAGCAATAGTTCTAGGAGCTGGTTGCTGCACGTAGGTGTCTAAAGCATCTAGAAGCTGCTGGTAGAAGTTTGCAGAATCTTTTATAATTGAACGGCCAATAATGCTTAAATCTCCTGTTTGGAAATTCAACAAAATTTCTGGCGTTTTGTCTGTTGCGAGTATGTGAAGTTGATTCATGGCGTGGATCACTTTGATTCCACAAATTTAAACAATTTTTAATTAAATTAGGAGGATGTGCATTGATTTCGCTCGACAAATTCCGAATCTATTGATTAAGAATGCTTTCCCCGTTTAAATCAGTAGTTAGAACATCGCTCATGTAGTTGAAAAATGGAAGTAGTAAGGCGAATCGGTCAACTGCGGTTTGCGCGAAATTATCCGCAAGAATTTCTTTGTCGGAGAAATAGGCTTCGAAATACCAGTTTTTCATTCGGATTAAATCAATATCTGCATGATTTTTATCGAAGCCCTTTGGGGCAGTAGCCAAAGCATCACCACAAATCGAATTGAAGTGTATTTTAAACGCACCATTATTCATTATTTCACGCATGTTTGATGCATCCATTTCGAATTCTTGACGGATTCTCAAAGTATCTTCTTTTTCTGGTGACCAAAATCCACCAGCTAAAAATGATTTTCCTGGTTCGAGGTGCAAATAATAACCACCTCTAAGTTCTGGTTTTCTTCTTCGAAATTGAACGCTCAAATGATTTTTATAGGGCGACTTGTCTTTAGAAAATCTAATATCTCGATTGATTCTAAAAATTTGCATATGTTCTATATCATCAATTTCTTTCAATTGCGAGAAGACCTGTTCAAAGAATTTTCGGGTATCCTTTTTTATAAACTCATAATTACTTCGGTTAGTATCAAACCAATTTTTGTTGTTGTTTCGGTTAAGCTGAACGAGAAAATCCAATGTCGTTTGTTTGATGAGCATAGCGCTTCGATGTTTTAAGCAAATTTAGTGATTTTGTTAATAACTTGATTTGGTAATTTTCTAAATAAAATAGAACTTTGTACGCCACGCAGTAGTTTTGTGGCTTAACATTTTTTCGCTTATGGCTTATTGAACTTGTCCTATGGCGGGCCGCTACCTCCGGGTTGAGATTGCATCAAACAGCGGATTACAGATGGATAGTTAGTAACCGAATCTTATTTTCTGAGGTCATCAGAGTCAGCTGCGTGGTTTTTTATATTTTTTAAGTGATCAAGAAATTCTACTAGCTGGCTAGCTCAGTTTATTTCCACAGTGAAAAATATAATCTAATACGGATAGACCAGGTGTAAATCCGTGTTTCCCACTAAAAATCTGATAGTAATATTTGTGATCTAAATAATCACGAACATGGCTTCGCTGGTCGAGCAGGATTTGTAAATTCCGTGTACTTGGATTCCCATTGATTTCTGGTGCTTTTAATTTGAAAATTCGAAAAACTATATCATTTGCCGCCAGCAAGAAGTCAACGAGTTTGGTGTGTTTTTGCTCATAAAGTTCAACAAAATGGTATTCAAAATGTTCAAAAAATGGCGTTCTTCCATAAGCGCTTTTGATTGTTCGCCAATGTATTTGTTGCCATGATTCGCTGTAATCTATGAGAGCGTCTGAAAGTAGAATGGTAGCGCCATGAACCCGTTTGACTGGAATAGTGAGGTGCACGGGACCATTTGCCGCATAAACAGTGCATCTGTTACGCAGGGTTTGTTTGACAAATTTCTCACTTACTCTCCAAGTCGGGTCATTTGACGAGAGTATAGATTTGTAATAGTTCATCGGACCAAAATAGAGTAGAGGAAAATTGTTTTCCACAGGCGCACTATTTTATTTTAGAGAACACGCGGTTCCATCGAATGCCTGAAGTGAATCCGTATCGTTGGTCAACTGAGAACCAAACTATTGCGGCTCTTCCCACAATGTGATCTTCTGGTACGAAGCCCCAAATGCGCGAATCTGCGCTGTTGTAACGGTTATCGCCCATCATCCAATAATAGTTCATCTCAAAAGTATAATTCTTGGCCTCTTTGCCATCAATAAGTATTTTCCCTTCTTTTTGTTCTAGCGTATGTCGCTCATACGCATTGATAATTCGACCATACCAAATGATATTCTCTTTGGTCAGCGGAATGGTTTTGCCTTTTTTAGGAATCCAAAATTTCTGAAAATTTTCAGTAGAATTGTTTACATCCATATGTTTGGGGTAATGTCTGAGGTTCTCAATTTTTTGCATCATGTCGGATAGATTGGGACTGTAATTGCCCATACCAATTTTATGAAAAATCGCATCTGGAAAAGCCTTTTTCAATTTACTAATTTCATTATCGGTGAGGTACAGCTCGTAGATAGAGCCGTGTTTTTTATAATCCGTTTCGATGACCAAACCAAAGCGGTCTTCCATAGCTTCGGGCCCCATAGAAGGCATTCCTTCTGCCACGTAGCCCAAATTTTGTTTTTCGAAGACAGGAGCTTTTTTGCCGTTTACAAAAAGTTGCGCATCGATAATTTCGAGTGTATCATCTGGAATTCCAACGCATCTTTTGATATAGTTTTCACGTTTATCAACAGGACGGTATATAACTCCTTTGTGGGAAATGACTTGACCATCGCTTGCCGAGTAGGTTCTCTTGTTAACGGCAATTTCGTTGCGGGCTTTATTTTTCCATAATTCTAAAGTGCTAAGAAATTCACCCCAAAATCGTTTTTCATAATCAACCCAAAGTGTTTCTTTTGTAAGGCCTTCTACTTTTGACAGACTATCTAGTTCTTTGGGACTATACATGCCCTTGGCAGCAGTGTTGTAGTCTTGATAGAAATATTGTTCTATAGGTTCGAAAGAGTTTTTTGATTCTACAAACAATCTTCTCGCCTCATTGATAACGATGCCATGATAATCATGACCCATCAAGCCAAACGGCATACGAGGATCATAAATAGCGGTGTCGCCACTTGGGTAATTGAACACAACCACATCATATCGATTCACATCTGACCAACCGGGCAAGCGCACGTAATCGACAGTTTCTAATCCAGAATAAGAGGGGATATCTAAAATAGGAATGTTGTTGTGAAATAGCGGAAAACTCAATGGTGTATTCGGCACTTTCGGGCCATAAGCCAATTTATTCACGAATAAAAAGTCGCCAACAAGCAATGTTTTTTCCATCGAACCTGTCGGTATTTTGAAAGGCTCGAATACGTAGGTTCGAATGATAGAAGCAGCAACCAAAGCAAAAATTATTGTTTCACCCCAGTCTTTGATTGATGTTTTTCCTTTAGCAGGCTTGAAAATTGAGCCAAGTCCATAAGCCAAAACATGGCCTGCAAAAGGCAGTGACATGAATAGCACCAAATGATCTCCAGGAGTTCTATGATCTACTTGTTGTTTGTCCATCCAATCTGTAGCCTGCACATAAACAATTTCAGAATCAGACGAAATCTTTGCGAACTGAATCCAAGGAAGAATAATTGCCAAGGCAGTTTCTTTTAAGCTGAAAAATCCGAAACGGCGCTGCATGGCTAAGTTGAACACAAACCACATCACCACGTGAACACCAGGGAAAATCATCAACAAACCATTCCAAAAAGGTAGTCCACCAATTTTGGATGCTACACAATAGTTGTAAAAAGGGATAAAGGCTTCCCAAGATTTTCTATTTGCTTTGGGAAACACTTTCCACCATTGGGAGAGAATAGGGTGAACGATAATAAAGAACAAATAGAAATAAATAGCGCTCATGGTTTGTGATTAATCAATGTTAATATTCAATACTTCTTGTATGGTAAAAATACCTTTTTTACCGTTAATATATTCAGCTGCAAGCAGGGCACCAAGGGCAAAACCTTTTCTACTGAGTGCGGTATGAGTGAAACTGAGTGTGTCAATTTGGGAAACATAATTTACGGTATGTGTTCCCGGAACTTGTGGTAACCTAAGCGCCGAAATTGGCAAATCCGAAGATTCATGAGTTAAATCGCTCAATTTCCATTTTTTCAAACGTTGTATATTGGAAATTATTTGCTCGGCTGCTGTAATAGCTGTTCCACTAGGAGCATCTTTTTTCTCAGTGTGGTGAATTTCTTCAATAGAAACTTGATATTCCTCGTGATGATTCATTATACGAGCCAAAATTCTATTCATTGCAAAAAACAGATTCACGCCAACACTAAAATTTGAGGCAGTAATAAACGAGGTTTCAGACAAGCGAACGAGTTCTTCAATGTATTCGTAATCTTTGTTCCAACCGGTTGATCCACAAACGGTAGGTATATTTCGTTGAATTAAATGCTTTAGATTGTCAACCACAGCGTGAGGATTAGTAAATTCAATGGCCACGTCCCAGTCGGGTTTTCCACTGCTCGATTTCCATTCTTGATTGATGGAATTGCCACGAAAAACAATAAGATGACCTCTTTGAACTGCGAGCTCTTCAATGATTTGCCCCATTTTTCCGTATCCAATTAATGCAATTTTCATAGTTTTATTTGAATCTGAGAGCTATTCCTAGTCCTGGGCGAAAACCAGTTAATGTTGTTGGATAGACTTGCATAGTCAAATCACTACTTACATCAAAATTTATAAAATGTGCTTCCACAGATGCATCGATTACGTTGATCGCATAAATCAATACAGAAGTAAGGATGAATAAATCGCGTTGGGTTTGTGAAATGTTATGTAGTTGTATAATAGCTTGGTTATCGAATCCTTGAAAGTTAATGTCATTGTACAGAACGTTGTTTTCGACTCTAAAATTATATTCGTTTTTGAGTGAATTAATTTGTTTTTGTTTTTGACCCAACATGAAAATGCTTGTGCCCAACGCTCCGTATATTAAGGGCACTTTCCAGTATACATTCCATTTTCTCCGAGAAGTTTTGGGCAAAAGCCTGTGGTTATAGATCTGTCCTGCCCCAGGAAGAATTGCTGAATAGAGCATAGCTTTGCGGTAGGGGTGTATGGGGTTTTGAAGTGTGTCAGAAACATCAGGGTCACTTGCAGGTATGTTATCTTGAGCATAAGAAACGCAAGAGAGCATGCAAATTACACCAAAAAGAATATGAGTAATACGAATCAATGGTTTAGTAATTCAAAAATTCGATTCAAATCATTTTCAGAACTGAAGTTAATGACAAGTTTACCGCTACCATTGGAAGCTTTTTTGATATCAATACTCGCAGAAATTTTTTCTGAAAGTACGTGTCTAAATTGGTCTTGATCCAAGGATATTGGAGCAGTAGCAGTGGTAGGAAGTTTTTTTGAAGACGCTCTTTCGATTTCTACATTATCCTTGATGATTCGCTCTAATTGGCGCACAGACCACTGTTCTTCAACAGTTGCGTTGTATAGGTCAATTTGACGCGCTTCATCACCTGCCGAAACTAATGATCTTGCATGACCCATAGCAATTAATCCATCACGGATACCAGATTGGATTGTAGGAGGCAGTTTGAGCAATCTCAAAAAATTGGTAATTGAGGAACGGCTTTTAGATAATTTTTTAGAAAGTTCTTCTTGTGTAAGGTTACATTCTAAAATTAAGCGTTCATACGACAGAGAAACTTCGATGGCGTTCAAATCTTCTCGTTGAATATTTTCAACCAGAGCCATTTCAAGCATTGCTTGGTCGTTGGCCAATCGAATGTAAACAGGAACTTCTTTCAATCCAGCGATTTGCGATGCGCGAAATCTGCGTTCACCTGAAATTAGTTGAAAGCTGTCTATGCCCATTTTGCGCACAGTCAATGGTTGAATGATTCCGTGCTCTTTGATGGACTCAGCCAATTCGTTTAACGCCTCAATTTCAAAATTTGTTCTTGGGTTGAACGGATTGGCTTCAATGGAACCTAAATTAACAAGAGCAATGTTGCCCAAAATAGCTTGTGTATTTTCTTTTGAGGTAATATCTGTTGCTGCGTTTTCCAACAACGCCTTTAGTCCTTGACCTAATGCTGGTTTCTTCACTTTTTCCACCTTGCTTCTATTCTATTGAGTTACTTAATGCTGTTTTATTATTTCGCTGTAAAATTTCGCGTGCAAAATTAAGATAATTGACAGAACCTTTACTTGCTGCGTCATGCATAATGATTGTTTCGCCAAAACTCGGAGCTTCACCAAGTTTCGTATTCCTATGTATAATTGTGTCAAAAACTAAATCTTGGAAGTGTGTTTTGACCTCGTCCACCACTTGATTAGATAGCCTTAGTCGAGTGTCGTACATGGTCAACAATATTCCTTCGATTTCCAATTCTTCATTCAATCTGGTTTGAACAATTTTTATTGTGTTGAGCAATTTTCCTAGGCCTTCAAGTGCGTAAAATTCGCATTGCACGGGAATCATAACTGAATTTGCAGCAGTAAGTGCATTTAACGTAATCAAGCCAAGAGAAGGGGAACAGTCAATAATGATGAAGTCGTAGTTGTCTTTTATTGGATCTAGTGCTTTTTTCAATAAATACTCGCGCTCAGGCATATTGATTAATTCCAATTCGGCACCAACTAGGTCGATGTGCGAAGGAAGTAAGTCGAGATTTGGATTTTGAGTTGGTATGATTAGTTCTGATGCAGGAACATCGTTTACCAAACAATCATAAATACTTTTAATTCCTTTTGAAACAACACCGACACCTGAAGTTGCATTTGCTTGCGGGTCGGCATCAACCAAAAGCGTTTTGTATTCTAACACGCCTAGGCATCCAGATAGATTTACGGCCGTAGTAGTTTTGCCTACGCCTCCTTTTTGATTTGCAATTGCAATGATTTTTGCCATATTGTTAAATGACTAGGTTGAGTTAGATGAATAAAAAATGTTGTTAAAATTAAATTACAAGTCATCAAAGTTAAAGTCAGAACTAACTTGTGAGTCATTTGCATTCAAAACGTCGATTTTCTCAATGACCTCGAGAAGCCCTTCTTTGAATTTTATAAAATCTTCTTTGTAGAGGAAAATCTTATGTTTTTCATAACCAGAACCATCTTCAGTACGCCTTTTACTTTCTGTTATGGTAATATAGAGGTCATTGCCTTTGGTTGCTTTGATGTCAAAAAAATAGGTCCGCTTTCCAGCGCGAACTGCTTTTGAGTACACTTCGTCATTATTGCGTTCACTACTATTTTCCATACTCACATATGTTAATTGGCGATAATATTCTTGAAAATTTTCAAGCCACAAATATAGTAAAATTAGTGGAATTCTACTCAACAAACTTAGAGGAAATATAAGGTTTAACAAAAAGTCGTTTTTTTATATGGTCCAGACGTTTGGAATTCAAGAATACAGATGAATACATTCTTGAACACTGAAATATACAGCGGTGTTTTACTATTTAAATTGTCAATTTTGATACAGTTTGGATATGCTTTCTGACAAAATAGAAATGAGTTATTAAGAGATTAATCTTCAAGCATTTGTTTTTCAAACAACTCGGCATAAACACCTTTATTGGCTATCAACTCATCATGATTTCCTCGCTCAACAATTTCACCGTTGTCAAGAACTAATATTTGTTCACAATCTATAACAGAGGATAATCTGTGAGCGATAATAATTACAGTGGATTCAGATAATTCTGACTTGAGGTTATTCAGAATAATTTCTTCTGTTTCAGTATCTACTGCAGAAAGGCTATCATCAAAAATGAGCAAATCTGGTTTTTTGATGATAGCTCTGGCTAAACTGATGCGTTGTTTTTGCCCACCACTCAAATTGATTCCTCGTTCGCCAAGAATTGTATCGTATTTATCGTCAAATTCATCAATATTGAGATGCACATGAGCAAATTTAGCAGCAGATAAAATAGCTTCTTCTGGTGTGTCTTCTGGCAACCCAAAACTAATGTTGTTACCAATAGTATCGGAAAAAAGGAACACGTCTTGTGGTACGGCACCGATCATTTTTCGGTAGGATTTAATTTCAATATCGAGTAGCGGGATACCGTTGATTAAGACAGACCCTTCGTTTGGATCTATGTGTCTAAATATGAGGTTGATGAGTGTGCTTTTCCCGCTTCCTGTTCGCCCTACAATACCAGTTTTGGATCCCTTTTTAATTGTAAAATTCACATTTCTCAATGTATCCTCAGAAGCATTTGGGAATTTATATTGAACATTTTTGAATTCTATTAGGTCGATAGATTCGATTGCTTTTGAACCATTAACAAAAAGATAATCTTCTTCTTCCAAAAAATCATTGATTCTGGTTTGAGAGGCCTCTGCACGTTGGACAAGTGAGGTGACCCAGCCTAAACTTGCCATGGGCCAAGTCAACATATTAATATAAAAAATAAAACTGAGAACGGTTCCCTCAGTTACATCCCCTGATTCGATTAACTTAATACCTGCATAAATGGTGATTGTGTTACTCAGGCCAATGAGAAACAAAATTGTAGGCATAAAAAGTGAATTGGTAAGTGCTAATTTCAAATTTGAAACTTTGTAATTTTCTGCTGCTTGAGCAAAAGCATTGGATTTGTTTTTTTCGCGGAGATAGGTTTTGATGATATTAATACCACTAAATGATTCCTGCACCATAGTCGAAATATCTGATTGATTGCGCTGTAAATTTGTGCTTTGAGCGTTCATGGTTGCACTTACCTTATAAATTAGATAAGACATGATGGGCAATGGAGCCAAGGCATATATCATGAGTGTTACCGAATATTGAAGCATTGCGGGAATGACTAAAAGAAACATGGTAAGCAAATTAATGCCATACATAATTCCAGGGCCAAGATACATTCTTACGTGGCTTACATCTTCAGAAATTCGGTTGATTAAGTCGCCAGTTTGATTTTTTCTGTAGAAAGAATAGCTAAGATCTTGGTATTTTTGAAAAATTTCGTTTTTGAGATCGTATTCAATAAAACGAGAAACTTTGATGATTGTTTGTCGTGTAAAAAACAAAAACACACCTTTACTTAACGCAAAAAGCATGTAAATTCCAGCAATTTGAAAACCGAGAAGCAGAAAGTTGCTTTTGACGCTTTTGTCTTTTGCTAAAGCGATAATAGAATCTAGTGATTCTTTCGCAATAATTGGCATAAAGACGTAGAATACATTGGATAAGGTCACAAATACGGTTCCCCAAATCAGCAGCCTTTTGTACTTAAGTAAATATTTGTTGAGATATCTGAGAGACTTCATTGGTTTTATTACTAATTTTGCCGCGCCATTTTTGAGGTTGCAAATGTAAACATTCGGTCTCAATTAAAGGTTTAAATTGGAAATATATGTTGGAATCAAACGAATTGACAAAAGCCAAAGAAGCATTGATAAATTATGATTCAAATCCAGTAATTTTGCTGATGGATCAATTGGGTCATGAGCAGCTATTGTTTTGTAACGACCCAGACACAGGTTTGAAAGCAATCATTGGTATTCATAGCACAATTTTAGGGCCTGCATTAGGAGGAACTCGCATGTGGGCCTACCAAAATGAGAACGAGGCCTTAATAGATGTATTGCGTCTTTCTCGCGGTATGACATATAAAAATTCAATTTCAGGTTTGAATCTTGGCGGAGGTAAAGCAGTGATAATTGGGGATGCCCGTACGATGAAAAGCGAAGCCATGATGCGCAGATTCGGAAAGTTTGTAAATTCATTAGGAGGCAAATATATTACTGCAGAAGATGTTGGAATTTCTCCATCTGATATGGTTTATGTGAATATGGAAACCAACCATGTGGTTGGCTTGCCAGGAAAAAGTGGTGACCCTTCTCCAGTTACTGCATTTGGCACTTATGCAGGAATGAAAGCAGCGGCCAAGATTGCATACGGAAGCGACAGTTTGGAGGGAAAAAGAATTGTTGTGCAAGGTGTTGGTAGTGTTGGTTCAAGTCTGGTTGCTCACCTTGTAAAAGAAGGAGCAAAAGTTTTTATCGCAGATATTTTCGAAGGTTCTTTACAAAAGGTGAAAATTGCGCATCCACAAGTTGAAGTTATTGATAATAACTCTGCATACGATATGGATATGGATATCTATGCACCTTGCGCTTTAGGAGCCACGGTTAATGACGATACACTTTCTCGTTTGAAATGTTCCATCATTGCTGGAGCAGCAAATAATCAATTGGCTGTTGAGAATATTCACGGTAAAGAATTGTTAGAAAAGGGAATTATTTATGCTCCTGACTATGCCATTAATGCAGGTGGAGTAATGAATTGTTACGCAGAGGTGAAAGGATTATCGTCAGAATGGGCAATGAATAAAGCGGGTGATATTTACAATACAATTTTAAACATAGTAGAGCGTTCTTCAAAAGAAAATATTCCTACACACGTTATCGCTAATAAGATGGCAGAAGAGCGCATCATAGCAATCGGTAAAGTGAAACTTCCTTTATAATTGTTGATGATAAATAGAAGACATCTCAGAATTAAAGTACTTCAGGCCTTGTATGCATACATGCAAGACGAGAATCCTGACTTTGTGAAGCATGAAAAGCAATTGCTTCACAACATTGAACGCATGCTAGATTTATACGTCTTGCTGATGCTATCGTTTTCAGAATTTGTTTCGATTGCTGAAAACAGATTGGAAGAAGGCAAAGGAAAATTGCGTCCAACTGAAGAAGATTTGAATCCCAATAGAAAGTTTGTGGACAATGCTATTTTCTCGATTATCGAATCTCTGCCTTCGTTGCGTAAAGAATCACAAAACAGAAAAGTGAATTGGGGCACAGATATCAAGCGAGAATTGTTCAGAAAAATGTTTATCGCAGCCAAAGAATCTGAGTGTTTTGTGTTGCACATGAGTAATGATGAAAATAGTTTTGAGGATGACAAGAAGTTTGCGGTAACATTTTTTAAGGAAAACATTGCCAACTCTTCTTATTTGCTTACTTATTTGGAGGAAGAAAATATCAATTGGATTGACGATATCGATTTGATGTGCTCTATGGTTGTAAAAACCATTAAAGGATTCACTCTAGCAGAATCATCAAATGCTCTTCCAAGTTTTTATACTGAGGATAAAGAAGAAATTGATTTTGTAAAGGCTCTATTCAGAAAGTCAATCAGTAATTATGACAACAATTTGTTCATGATAGACGATTTAGCGAAGAACTGGGAATTGGATCGAATTGCAAAAATTGATTTACTTTTGATGTCTATGTCCATTACAGAGATGACATCATTTCCAACGATTCCACTTAATGTTTCGTTAAATGAGTATATTGAAATTTCCAAATTCTATTCCACACCTAAAAGCAATGCATTCATCAACGGTATTTTAGACAAAGCTATTGAGCGACTTACGGCTGACGGAAAAGTACAGAAAGAAGGAAGAGGTTTGATAAATACAAAATTAAACTAGTTATGATTAGAATAATTCTTTTAGCGGTATTCTTTGGTAATTTGATTTCTTGCCAATCTGACCGCGAGCGTTTTGCTGAAGATACAACTATTGAAGGAGAGTTTGTTTATAATTTTGGTGATGCAGTTCAAGGCGAAGTAGTAAAAGCACGTTTTGAAATTAAGAATACAGGTGACGTACCTTTAAAATTGTTTGAAGTTAAACCTTCATGCGGGTGCACCTTGGCGGACTATGAGAAGAGTACCGTTGACCCAGGAAAATCAGCGTGGGTAGAAGCAGAGGTTGAGACAAAGGATTTTGGGGGGGTTATTTCAAAGAAAGTTACAGTGATGGCCAATACAAAGCCCACTGCCACTGTGTTGACTATTACGGGTAATGTGTTAGTCAAAAATTAAATTTTAGTTTATTAAATTAACAAACAAGTAAGTTATGGAAGGTGGTATATTAGTGCCCATTTTAATTATTGTGGTTTTTTATTTTTTTATGATCAGGCCACAGATGAAGAAGCAAAAAGAGTTGAAAAAATTCAGAGAAGGATTGTCCGTCGGTGATAAAGTTGTTACAATTGGTGGGGTACACGGAAAAATTCTTGAAATAGCGGATACTACAGTTTTGATTTCTTGTGAGAGTTCTACCAAATTGCGTCTTGAAAAATCTGCTGTTGTGTCTTCGTATTCAGAATCAGACAATTATCAGAAATAGTGTATAAGTAAGGAAAGTTGTGGAAAACATCTTGTGTTTATTGTTACCCAACTATTGCATAAACTTTAATTTTGTAATCTCAAAAAAGGTATTATGATTGAATATGGAATCAAAGGACGTCACAGTGATTTGTCTGAAAGCATTGGATTGACAAATTTGGGTGCTACTTATTGGAATCTTACTCCGTCTGAACTTGTGGAAGAGACGCTGATAAATGGTCAAGGTGTATTGTCGGATACAGGCGCTTTGAGCGTTCAAACGGGCGAATTTACAGGTCGCTCACCCAAGGATAGATTCATTGTTTTGGATGACAAAACCAAAGATTCAGTTTGGTGGGGAGATATCAACATTGCTTTTGATGCTGACAAGTTTGATAATTTGTACAATAGAATGAAAGCTTACATGGCTGGGCGTGAGATGTACGTAAGAGATGCATATGCTTGCGCAGATCCGACATACCGCATGAATTTGCGCGTATTAACTGAGTTTCCTTGGTCGAATATGTTTGCTTACAACATGTTTCTTCGTCCAGAAGCCTCAGAAATTCAAGATTTTTTACCTGAATGGCACGTTGTATGCGCACCAGGATTCAAGGCTGACCCGGCTATTGATGGTACAAGACAATCCAATTTCGCTGTAATCAATTTCACGAAGAAGATGGTTATCATAGGAGGAACAGCTTACACAGGGGAAATCAAAAAAGGAATATTTTCTGTTTTGAACTTTGTATTGCCTCATGAGCACGACGTACTTTCTATGCATTGCTCGGCAAACATTGGTAAATCCGGTGATACTGCAATTTTCTTTGGCTTATCGGGGACAGGAAAAACAACACTTTCCTCAGATCCTGACCGCTTTTTGATTGGAGACGACGAGCATGGTTGGACGAATGGTTCTGTATTCAATTTTGAGGGAGGATGCTATGCCAAGTGTATTGATCTTTCTCAAGAGAAGGAGCCTCAAATCTATGATGCCATTAAATTTGGGTCAATTTTAGAAAACATTGTTTTTCAAGAAAACACGACCACTCCAGATTACACTGATGGCAGCATTACTGAAAACACACGTGTATCGTATCCTATTCACCATATTGATAACATTGCTATCCCATCTGTTGGTACTGATCCGAAAAATATTTTCTTTTTAACAGCAGACGCCTTTGGTACTTTGCCACCGATTTCTCTTTTAACTCCAGGTCAAGCGATGTATCATTTTATTTCAGGTTATACTGCAAAAGTTGCTGGAACTGAGGTTGGTGTTACTGAACCACAGCCATCCTTTTCTGCTTGTTTTGGAAAAGCATTTTTACCCCTACATCCAGTGAAATATGCTGAAATGTTAGGAAAGAAAATGGAAGAAACAGGCGCTCGGGTATGGATGATTAACACAGGATGGTCAGGAGGTTCCTATGGTGTTGGAAATCGCATAAAATTGGCTTACACCAGAGCCATGATTACTGCAGCGCTGAATGGCGAGTTGGACAATGTTGATTTTAGAACTCACGAAGTTTTCGGTCTTAAAATGCCAACTACCTGTCCAAATGTGCCTGACGAAATTTTGAATCCGAGAGACACCTGGTCTGATAAATCAGCTTATGATTCAACGGCCAACTTATTGGCGGAGAGATTTGTGAATAACTTCAAACAGTTTGAATCTCAATCTAGTACGGAAATCTTGGCCGCATCGCCTAAAATAGCGGTGCAATAGTTTTAATCCTATTTTTTTTACCCCACTGTTCTTTGTAATAGTGGGGTTTTTTGTTTTTTTCGAGTTTTGTTTATTCTTAATTTAACACTGTGTAAAAAACGAAATCTTACACGCGGTCTATTTTTTTTAAAATTATTTTTCAACAATCTGTATCTCTACTAAAAAATACCGTTAATTCATTGTCCGAAAACACCTTAATTTTATGAGAAAATTGATCCTCCCTCTGTTTGCCATTTTAATCATATTTGGAACATTATCATGTAAAAAAAGTCTTTAGAAGAATTTCTTTCGGACTTTTCCTTGTATGAAGGATATATTAAGACCGTTGCAAGGCACACCATTTAATTAACAACTTGATTGTTAATAATTTAGGTTCATATTTTCTATTTATTTCGGCTATATTTCCTATCTTTAAGCATGAAAACAGAGCAGAAATTGGGTTTCGCGGATTATATGGTTGAAAGACGTAAGATCAAGCAGGTATTTTTTGATCAAGTGAACGTTTTAATTGATTGGAGACTCATTTCCAACATCATAAATAAACATTATCAAAAAG
>Ga0209702_10000388_pt1 | contig 91518 bp, 80 predicted proteins | sample FRY01_FD_187210 | JGI IMG/M metagenome (GOLD analysis project Ga0209702, IMG submission 187210) | Freshwater microbial communities from Lake Fryxell liftoff mats and glacier meltwater in Antarctica - FRY-01 (SPAdes) (version 2) | ecosystem: Environmental > Aquatic > Freshwater > Ice > Glacier... | reverse complement strand
CTCAGCATCAGCGCTTTTCGCAAATCATAAACATCCAAGTAAATCGTAGTTAAGATGAGCCTATCCTATTTTCAGATTTAAACAAAGTTTGGAAAGAATTGCTGACTCAGAAAATTATACCAAATCTACATATAATAGAGTCCAAAACATTTTATATGAAAGATTGGTAAATGCCCTGAGAGTAGCTGTTATAAACCAATGGAGAAATACGAGATTGCACTATTACAGATACCTATACGGCATAATGGACCGAGCAGTTCAGCATTAAACAAATGGATGGTTTAATTTTTTTTCGCATAATAAGAGGAAGCAATGATTAGGGAACAATTACAAAAGGGTTCCCGCCAATGGTTCTCGATAGTTGAAAAAGAAAATTGCTTCGACTCCAGGGCTCTTGCAGCCTTAAAAACCGCAGATTTAAGAAGTTCATATTAATTATTAGCAAATAATATGGGAGATAGCCCAACATACCAAAGCCTTTGATTCATTAGGAATCGGCTTAATATAGCACTAGAATGGAAATGTGGTAGTATTTTCAAACAAAGTTCAGAGGCACAAGGCAATCTGTTTGCGCTGTGGCTCTGTTACTCAACAGCATTCAATTTTATTCTAATAAATGCTCAGTCTGCCACTCTGTTTCATTCCATCAGCCAAATGGATGGTTAAAACATATACTCCCGATGGTAAATCGCTGAGATCAATCTGATTTTGATTAGGTGTGCCAAGGGTTCTGATTAATGCTCCGCGGGCATCAATTATATCAATGCCTTTAATTAGTTGTTCAGAACTCAGCGTAACAATTCCATTACTCGGATTTGGATAAATACTCAACTTAACTTCAGTTACGGGGCGATCAATAACACCTACCGAATTCACACATGGAACATAACTTCCTTCAATTTGCATCTCCCCGGTATTCAAAGGATCGAGCCAAACTTTTAGCTTTTCATTCGCAGCATTTGGATTATTAAGCCAGTGATAACTCATTTTACCATAATAGTCGGCGGCATTTGGAGATGCACAAAAGCTATTACCCCCGGTGAGCGTTCCAATAACTTTCCGATTATTATCAAAAATAGGAGAACCTGAAGATCCACCTTCTGTAACCCCATGATTGGTGGCTGTTTGAACCCAGTTTACCTGCCAATGAGAACCGGGTGCACCCAACCATACACTTTGCAAATTGGATGAGTAGGTGGAGATTTTCTTCACATCTCCGGCAGGATGATGAATAGATACACCGGAAGGACTGGTATTTGAACTTGCTCTCCAACCCGCAAAAAATGGCGTCCAACCTGATGGAATAACATCTTCTATTTCAAACAAAACGAAATCGGAACCCGATTCTCCTCCACCATCATTGCTGTCAGCCAAGAGGTTTACCCCGGTTACATTTCTATTGGAAGGAAAAAATCCAGAACCGCACAATGGACGCGCATAATTAAAACGGACTTGTAAAAATGCCAAATCAGCATTGCTTATTCCGTTTGCACAATGCAATGCAGAAAGCAAGTAGGGTCTGCAATCTCTGGCTGTAGTATTAACCAAAACACCCGAGCACAAACCTACAAATTGTCCTTCCGTAATTTGAAGACGAACAACGGCATCTTTTTCTTCTTGCCAGTTATTTCCCTCCGGACAAGCTACATCCACTTCACATGGTTCTGAACCACCTCGTAGATTGTCTTCATCCTGATAATCATAAATATAACGATAGAAATGTGCGGCACCTTTTATAAGGAACTCGGGCATTCCAACAATTTCTGCCTTTTGATTGTACTCTATAATAATATTGTCGGCATTAATGGTTCCTGTGAGAAACTTGCCATGGGAATCCATTTGTTCAGCCGTGTAAGGACCATCAATCCAATTCATTTCCTGATCATACACATACATTTCGGCCCCTTGTGGCAGCTCAAAATGATTAAAATAAACCGCCATTCCCATTGCACCTTCTGTGCTAAGAGCCAAGCGCCAAATCTTGCTACCATCAGAAAGCGTAGTCCATAAACCATCTGAATTACTGTGTAGTGATCTTTCGATTACACGACCAAAATTGCTCATCCCGCCGGCATCTTCTTGTTCAAGATCTTCAGCCGAGACTCTGTTCATATCCAAGCCACCTAAATCAATAAATTCAATAGCAGGAATGTCATTAATGTATAGCTGAGATAATGGTTGGATTGCAGCGTCTTGAGCAAATCCATAATTAAAAAGTAGCACGGAGGCTAGAAGTGTAAAATTCAATCGCATGATTAAGCAGGTTTCAGAAACGTTGCGAATTTAAGGATTCAATCCGTTGAATACATTTTTTTTTCGCCGGATATTGGAAATCCTATCACATACAATGTAAATACAGTGACGACTAATAAATCCCTCCCTCCACTGCTCTCTGCAATGTATCTTTATGCCATGAAAAAGAACTTGGGTAAGGTTTTACTCCTTGTATTTATCCCTCTGCTTATCTGGTATATTTTTTTCAGTTTGAATAATCCCCTTTTCGAAAAACCAGAATCGCGGATTTTGCTGGATAGGGATGGACAACTTCTTGCCGCCTCTATAGCTAAGGATGGACAATGGCGTTTTCCTATGCCCGACTCCGTGCCTGAACGCTTAAAAATTTGCCTTTTAGAATTTGAAGATCGGAACTTCGAAAGTCATTTCGGTATTCATTTTCCCTCCATTCTGAGAGCCGCAAAACAAAACTACAAGGCAAAAAAAGTACTGAGCGGAGGTAGCACGATTACTATGCAATTGATTCGATTGAGTCGAGATAATCCATCCAGAACTATCCTTGAGAAATTACTCGAAATGGTTCTGGCAACTAGAATCGAAATAGCTTATTCCAAAGAGGAAATCCTCAAAATGTATGCTGCCAATGCACCTTTTGGAGGTAATGTTGTTGGCATTGAAGCTGCATCATGGCGATACTTTGGAAGAGCTCCACACGAACTTTCATGGGCTGAATCGGCTACCATTGCGGTTTTACCAAATGCGCCATCACTCATATTTCCAGGTAAAAATCAGGAAGCCCTAATAGCAAAAAGAAATCGATTGCTCGATAGACTTTTAACACAAGGAAAAATGGATGAAAGCACTTGCGAACTGGCTAAATTGGAGCCCGTTCCCGGACCGGCTCATCCCCTGCCCCAACATGCATTGCATTTACTTTTTGCCGATTTTAAAAAAGAGAAAACGCAGGTAATGCGAAGAAAAACTTACCTGAATGCACAGCTTCAATCGCTTGCTGAACAAACACTTCAAAGGCATGCTAATGAATTGAGCGGAAACTTCATTAACAATGCAGCCGCCATCATTGTGCATGTGCCAAGCGGCGAAATATTGGCCTACGTAGGAAATGTAAAAACATCGCAAGATGCTCAGGGAGAACATGTTGACATTATCCGTTCCAGAAGAAGCACGGGCAGTATTCTCAAGCCATTTCTGTATGCCGCAATGCTCGAATCCGGCGAATTACTTCCCCACCAATTGATTTCTGATATTCCTATTAGAATGGGGAGTTTTCAACCCGACAATTTCTCAGAAGGTTATGATGGTGCCGTGCCCGCCAGCAGTGCATTAGCGCGATCCCTAAACGTTCCGGCTGTGAGTATGCTAAATCAATATGGTGTTGAGCGTTTTCATCATATTACTCAAAAACTGGGGCTTCAAACCATTGATAGAAGTCCCGATAATTATGGACTTACTTTAGTATTAGGCGGCGCTGAATCTAACCTCTGGGAAATTAGCAGGGCTTATGCGTCTATGGCTCGAAAAATAAATGCTTATCCGGCGCCACATGATTCATTGCCATTTTTTCAGCAAGAGGTGTTTTATACTGAAAACTTGAAGGAGAATTCCAGTGATCATATTTTTAGCGCGGCCTCTGCCTTTCTTACTTTTGAAGCACTGCAAAAGGTGAATCGCCCTTCCGAAGAATTAGGATGGGAATCCTATTCTTCATCGCGCAAAGTGGCATGGAAAACCGGCACCAGCTTCGGATTCAGAGATGCATGGGCTGTTGGAACCACTCCTGAATATGTTGTAGGAGTTTGGGTTGGAAATGCATCAGGAGAAGGTAGACCGGGACTCACCGGAACCCTGGCAGCGGCACCAATACTTTTTGAGCTCATCGATCTTTTGCCCCAATCTTCATGGTTCAAAACCCCTTGGGACGATCTGGAAAAAACAATGGTTTGTCATCATAGCGGCTACTTGCTTTCTGCCAATTGTCCTGATGCGGATACCATTTACATTCCTGCTGATAAGCCCATCCTCACTACCCCTTGTCCTTTTCATAAACTCATTCATACCGAAATAAACAGCGGTAAACAGGTAAATTTATCTTGCGATGTAGAAGGTGAAATTCAAACAATTCCTTGGTTCAGTTTACCACCTGTTGAAGCTTGGTATTTTCAAAGAAGAGTGCCCTGGTATAGACCAGAGCCCGAGTGGAAAACAGACTGTAATCCTGATGGATCAAGCACTCCCATGCAGTTAATTAATCAAATCCCAGTGAAAGGCATATTTATTCCCCGCGATTTGAATGGGAAAATGTCATCATTGGTACTCGAAATTGCCCATCAGCAAAGCGGCAGAACGGTTTACTGGCATATTGATGATCAGTTTATTGCACAAACCAACGAGATTCACAGCATAGCCATTAATCCGGAAGCAGGTGAGCATGAATTGGTTATTTTAGACGACTTGGGTAACTTGTTCCGGCGCACGTTCCGTATAAGAGAGCGATAATCGGCAAGATTTTTGAGCTTTTGCATAAGTTAACAGCGGTTTACCCCCTATTCCTTTATCTTTGATAATCTATAAATTCCCATGAAGATTAAAATCAGTTATGCACTAAGCATCGCATTCACCATGATGCTTTCGAACGGATTGCACGCACAACGAGGTAATCCTGAATCCACAACAGAAAAATTTAATACGCTTCTTTATTATATCGAGCACATGTATGTGGATTCTGTTGACAGTGAAGCTCTTGTTGCTACTGCCATTCGTGAAATGCTGGCAGAACTTGATCCACATTCCGTTTACATTTCTAAAGAAGATCTTCAGGAAACAAATGAACCGCTCAATGGTAATTTTGAAGGAATTGGAGTACAGTTCAATATACTAAGAGATACCATTTTTGTTGTGTCGCCAATAGCCGGTGGACCTTCAGAAAAATTGGGAATCATTTCCGGTGACAAAATCATCACCATCGATGGCGAAAAAGTAGCTGGAGTTGGGGTTGTTAATAACGATGTAATGCTCAAACTTAAAGGTCCAAAAGGAACTCAAGTTAATGTTGGTATTCAGCGCAGAGGGGCAAAAGAACTTATAGACTTCCCAATTATTCGTGATAAAATTCCGATTTTTAGTATTGACGCATCTTACATGGCCGAGCCAACCGTGGGTTATATTAAGGTGAGTAGATTTGCTAAGACTACCACTCAGGAATTGCGCGATGCATTAACAAAATTGAATGCTCAGGGCATGGAAACCCTTATTCTCGATCTTCAAAATAATGGTGGAGGATTATTAAACAGCGCTAATGAAATGAGTGATGAGTTTATTTCTGGCGATAAATTAATCGTTTATACAGAAGGCAGAGCATTTCCAAAAGAAGAAACAAAAGCTTCTAGAAATGGGCTATTCGAAAAAGGAAAGCTTATCATTTTGATTGATGAAGGATCTGCTTCGGCCTCTGAAATTGTTACCGGAGCGGTGCAAGATTGGGACCGTGGAATGGTGATCGGCAGAAGATCTTTCGGAAAAGGATTAGTGCAACGTCCGGTGAGCTTACCTGACGGAAGTGCTGTGAGATTAACAGTGCAGAAGTATTATACCCCTAGCGGACGATGCATTCAGAAACCTTATGAAGAAGGCACAGAAGCCTATCAACGTGAAAAGTATGAGCGTTTTGAGAAAGGAGAACTTTTTAGTTTAGATAGTTTATACCTTCCCGACAGTCTTAAATTTTACACCAAAGTAAAAAATCGCGTTGTATATGGTGGCGGTGGAATATTACCCGACGTTTTTGTGCCATTAGATACTATTATGAATTCGCAGTATTATGCCGATTTGATCAGGAAAGGAGTGGTGAATTCGTTTTGTCTGACTTATGTAGATGAAAATCGTGCTCAATTATTGAAAACGTACTCAAATGATGCGGGCTTTATTGCCAATTTCAGCATCACAAAAGAAATGATGGATAAGGTAATTGCCCAAGGCGAAATAGCTAAAATCCCCTTTGTGGAAGCTGATTTCAATACCTCCAAGTTTGGTATTGAATTGAGATTGAAGGCAATGATCGGAAGGAATTTATACGACTACGACACCTTCTTTAAAGTAATCAATGTGCTCAATCCGGCTTATATGAAGGCGCTTGAAGTTTTAAAAGATGGAACCTTTAACAAAATGAAACTGGCAAGCAATTGATCAGAATATTGAATTTCTTATATTTGTACCGTATATTCTATTTAATAAACACCTAACAATGAAACGTACCGCTATTTTCCTTTTTACAGGAGTTTTTGCATTGTCTTTAAGCTTGCAGTCATGTCAAAATGAGGAAGCAAACAAGAAGGTAATTGAAGATACTTCATCAACGCCTTCTGCTGATCCAAGTGCTACTCCTGAAACCGGCCAAATTCAACCGGTAAACAGTCTTGATTCAAAAGAATTCGACCCAAATGCTGCTCAAAAGCAGGAGCAAATGTCGAATATTCCTAAAACAACTATTAAGTTCGACAATTACGAGCACGATTTCGGATCTATTAAACAAGACACCGACAATCGTTATGTTTTCAAGTTTAAAAACACCGGAACGGAGCCACTGGTAATCGATAACGCCAAAGGTTCATGTGGATGTACAGTTCCTGAATATCCTAAAGAGCCTATCGCTCCGGGTGCTACAAGTGAGATTTCTGTGCTTTACAAGCCTGGAAAACAAAAGAGTAAGCAAAGCAAAAAAATCACTATCACTGCTAACACTGATCCTGTTCAAACCATCCTCACTATTAATGCGGATGTTCAGGAAGTGGCTCCTGCTCCTTCTCCAAAAAAATAATTTGATCCTAGGATTCATGAAGAGCCGTCTATACGACGGCTTTTTTTGTTCTATTCATTAAGCAAACGAACAAAAATCCCCTAATGGGTTTTATAAATGAGTAAAGGTTTTTTCCTTAGATAGTAAAGCATGAAAAAATCAATCCTGATTTTACTTTGTTTTTGCATTCTACGCAGTTTTGCTCAGTCTGTAGATTCCGATTGCAGTATTCAAAACACTTTTGGTTTAAAAGGAGAAAAAATCAGCTACGAACTAATTTACAATTGGGGATTGATTTGGGTTGAAGCAGGCAAAGTGGATTTTAGCGTAAGAGACACTTTGGTTAATGGCAAAACCTGTTACAAACTCAGAGGTTACGGCACTTCGTACAAAAATTGGGACTGGTTTTATAAAGTAAGAAGTAATTACGAATCGCTAACGAATGACCAACTTAGGCCTATTTGGTTCCGACGAAAAGGCCGCGAAGGCTCCCATTATTACAATACCCTCTATTCTATTAAAGGCAATGAAGCTGATTTTGTATCCATCGACAAAAAAGGCAAGGCCACTCAACTGAAAATTAGTCTTGCTGATTGTAGTTTCGATGTAATTTCAGCCATCTATTATTGCAGAACTATCGATTTCAGTAAAGTCCAAATCAACGAGACTATTCCCTTAAATTTATTTTTGGATGGCGAAAGTCATGAATCCTACCTGAGGTATCTCGGTAAAGTGAAATGGAAAGACGAGCGCAGCGGAAAAGAGTACAATTGCATCAAATTCAGTCCTTTACTAATTGATGGAACCGTTTTTAAAGAAGGAGAAAATATGGTGGTTTATGTAACAGACGATGGCAGAAAACTGCCAGTCTATATTGAAACAGAATTGGTTGTAGGCCAAGCCAAAGTATTTCTAATACATTGAATGTGCTTATATTACTTCAAAAAATCGTCGATCGCAGCTGCAAATCGTCGATCTTTTTCAGACACCCTTGGTCCATCTTCCTGCGTTGTGAGTTCTATTCGAACATAATTGTAAATATTGAACCATTCAGGATGGTGGTTCAGTCTTTCAGCAATAAAAGCCACTCTGGTCATGAAAGTAAAAGCTTCCTGAAAATCCTGAAATTTGAATTCTCGCACTAGCTTATTCTCTTGTTCCCGCCACATATAATATAATTTTCGACTCAAAGGTATTAAGATGAATCCATAATTTTGACGCAAATTCAGGCAATGATCCCATTTTCACCCCCTCGCATCGACGAACAAATTATAAATGCCGTTACCGAAGCATTAAAATCCGGCTGGATAACTACTGGTCCACGCACCAAAGAGCTTGAAAAACAGATATCTAACTACTGTGGTGTAAATAATACACTTTGTCTTAATTCCTGGACCAATGCCGTTGAATTGTTTCTGCGTTGGTATGGAGTTGGGCCCGGTGATGAGGTAATTGTGCCAGCCTACACCTACGCTGCCACCGCAAATATCGTTTTGCATTGTGGCGCTAGTCCGGTAATGGCTGATGTAGACCAAAATGCCCTAATGGACCTCGATTCCGTTCAGCGTTTAATCAGTGATCGAACTAAAGTGATTATGCCAGTTGATATTGGAGGTTTGCCTTTCGACTATCCTGCCCTCTTTCAATTAGTTAAAAATCATACAGATAGTTTTGGATTCAATCCCAGATCTGCTGCTCAAGAAAAAATGGGGAGAATTCTCATTTTAGCTGATGCAGCCCATTCATTTGGTGCTTCATTAAATGGAGTAAAAGCAGGAAAAATGGCTGATGTAACTGGCTTTTCATTTCATGCTGTAAAAAATCTAACTACCGCAGAAGGAGGAGCTTTGAGTTTTAATCTACCAGCAGCTTTTGATAGTGCTGAGGTTTATAGAGAACTCGCCATCAAAGGTTTACATGGTCAAACCAAGGACGCTCTAAGTAAAATGCAAGCCGGAGCTTGGAAATACGATATTATTGAACCCGGATATAAGTGCAATATGACTGATATTCAAGCGGCTATTGGACTCGTTGAACTCTCCAGATACGACTCAGAAACCATTCCTCGTAGGAAAAGTATTGTGCAGTTATATTCCAAATTGCTCGAAAAATATGACTGGGCTAAGTTGCCCGTTTTTAAGAATGAAAGGATGGAATCATCTTATCATTTATACATGCTCAGAATCAAAGGAGCCTCGGAAATTGAACGCGATGAAATCATAAGAAAAGTTGCACTGGCAGGCGTTTCGGTGAATGTTCACTTTTTGCCTTTGCCCCTCCTTACTTGTTATAAAAATCTAGGCTTCAACATTAATAACTATCCCGGAGCTAAAGCCTTTTATGAAAATGAGATTTCGCTTCCAGTATATTACGACCTGAGCGATGATCAGGTGCAAACCGTTGTGAATGAGATAGCTAAAGCAGTAGAATCAAGTTTGAATTGAAACGCTTCACCGACATTCTAATTTCACTGGGAATATTACTGGTATTTCTTCCTTTTTGGCTAATTATTGCTCTACTTATCAGCATAGAAAGTCAGGGTGGCCCTTTTTATCTTCAAGAAAGAATTGGCAAAAATGCCATCCCTTTTAAAATCTTCAAATTCAGAAGTATGAGAATGGGTTCTGACAAGAAAGGATTAATAACGGTGGGAGCTGCTGACCCAAGAATAACGAGCTCAGGAAGATTTTTGCGCAAGTATAAAATCGACGAGTTTCCGCAATTGATGAATGTTCTTTTGGGCGAAATGAGTTTGGTAGGACCTCGTCCGGAAGTGGCTAAATATGTAAAGCTGTACAATAAGGAACAACAAGCGATTCTAAAAGTGCGGCCAGGTATTACAGACTGGGCTTCGCTTGCGTATTTTGAAGAAAATGAATTGTTGGCTAATTCGGATAATCCTAACAAAACCTATATTGAACAAGTGATGCCTGCCAAATTGGCACTAAACATGAGATTTATAAATGATCCGGGATTTAGTTCTTACTGCAAGATACTCATGGCAACTTTCAAAAAACTGATCTCCTGATCAGAATACACCATTGATAATTTCTTGTAACTGCCTTACTTCCTGAACTTTAGTATCCTTTCCAGCCTGTCCGAAAGCATAAATCAAATTATTGAGCATTCGGTTGATGATGGTGATGTTAGAACATGGACCATAATAAGCTGGTTGTTGAGCAATATCGAGGTGTCCGAGGAATTCGTCTATTTCATCCGCATTAATTACAGTGCCTTCGCTAAATGGATTAATATAGAAGAGCACGCCATAATCCCGATTTTCAATAGAACCTGAAGGAACAGCAAGGTTATCAAGATAACAAAGCACAAAATGACTTGGCAAATTCACTCCATAAATAGGTATATCGAGGCTATTGGCAAGAAGCTGGTACAATACTGCTAAAGAAATAGGATTACCTTTTTTAGTACTGAGAACATCTGATATAAAGGAGTTTTGAGGAGCCGTATGATTTTGCTTATTCCCTTGAAAACCATACACATCAAAAAGCATGTGATTGAATATACGCACCACTTCCAATGCCGTAAGATCATCGTTCAATTCAAGCCAAATCTCCTGACGGAATTTTGAAATGGTATAGCGAATCTCCGTTTCATCGAAATTGGGATATTGGTATCGATTAACAAGAAGAACTCCATCCAAAAGAGCAGGACTCTCTGACTCTTTCCAATCTTTAAATTGCTGACACAGCGTGCTAAAGCGAATGGTTTGTATAAGCGTATCGATTCTATTCCTAAACAACTCTCCGAAATGATCATACTCCGAATACTGTTCAAGAAAAGGCAGAGCACGATCACCGCAAGATTCCAGTTCGTGTTTCACCTGCTCAAAGATCACCTCATCAGGATCTTCGATTAATGTAATAAGTGCATTAATTTGACTTACGCTCATGTGTTTATCAGGCTAGGCTATTACCCCGACGGGCTTGGCTAAATTAGAGCGAGAAGAGAGCTTAAACAGGAATGCCGGCGGGACTTATCCTCATGAATATGTTAATCTGTTCAAGCAATTCCAGATAAACCCGCCAATTGCGGCTTGTGGAGGACACAGAAAAACTTTTCATCTTCTCAATGCTGATATCCGGCTATGATTTAAAGCTGATTTAAAAATCAAATTCAAGTCAAAAACAAGAGAAAACAAGCCAATATTTTGATGCTAAGCCAATTAGCTTTTGAGACGGAAAATAGAGAATGGGATAAGATGGATGGATTTCAAAACAAGGCTCCTCAGAAATTAAGATTGGAGGGCAAACTGCCATCATGACGCTTAAATTCAGAAAATACTTAATTGGTATGATGTATGAGACAGGCTCCAAACATGATATCAAGCCAAAATATAGAGCAAAATCAGGATAATCAGCTACGAGGTACTGCCTTTTCGCGGAATACTGGTGATGATTTGCGAAGGCTATCTGTACTGACTACAGGAGTTGTAAAAAGATTGAAAAGACTCAGAAAGCCTTTTGAGAAGCTCACTTGGTTAAGCGTTTCTGATTGTTGTTCTTTTGGAAGTTGTGGACTTTGCTGCTCATTTCGGGCAAAAGCAACAGAACTCAACAATACAGTGCAAATTAGTAGTCCGAAAACCTTTTTCATAATCGTGGTTTGATTCCAATATTAATCAGGAAATTGATCAGGATTATTACCTTAACGATAATTAACAAGAAATGCAGCCGCCGGAACGTAAGAATATATTTGATGCCCTTCTGATCACTTTTATCTTCCTGCTTATCTGTTGGGCTGTTTTTTTAATTGATTCACAACTTGGGGGTGATCTCCGTAAATGGGGCTTGAGGCCACGTTCGGTTCAGGGACTTTGGGGTATTGCCACGGTACATTTTCTCCACAAAGACCTTGGCCATATCATCAATAACACCTGGGCATTTTTGGTTTTAAACACCTACCTTTTCTTCTTCTACCGCGGCATAGCATTTAAAGTCCTTCCCCGTTTGCTCCTGTTTTCCGGTATTTTACTCTGGTTATGGGGAAGGCCTGCAATACATATTGGTGCCAGTGTTGCCATTTATGGAATTGCTGTTTTCTTGTTTTTCAGCGGGACTTTTAGAAAGAGCTTGCCACTGATGGCTGTTTCGGCATTAGTGCTATTCTCTTATGGCAGCATGTTTTGGGGAATGTTTCCTATTCAACCAGAAATGTCATGGGAAGGGCATTTAAGCGGAGCAGCTACAGGTTTGGCGCTTGCCTATTTGTACAGACAAGAAGGGCCTCAGCGAAAAAAATACAATTGGGAAATAGAAGAAGAAATCGAAGCCACTAAAGAGATTGAGCCGGAAAGTGCAATGGAGGATTTTAATGCAATAGAAGTAGAATACCAGGAGTTAAAAACCGAGAAAGAGCATAGGGAACAGAGGCATCATAACAGTTCCGAATCGGATCAACAAATCATATATCATTACAAGGAAGAGTCCAAAAAAAAGCCCCCAACCTCGGAAGGTTAAGGGCAAGATATAATGGTTATTTTGGTATTCTATCTAATTAAGAATTCAGCATCACCGGCATAACGAGCATCAGGATTTCCTCTCCTTCGGTCTCTGGTTCTGCTGGCAAAATAATACCTGCACGATTGGAAGCGCTGAGTTCAAAAACAACATTTTCTGCACTAACATTGGCTAGCATATCGGCCAAAAATCTTGAATTGAAGCCAATTTCCATGTCTTCACCTTCATAACTGCAAGTTAGACGCTCATTGGCTGCATTCGAATAATCGAGGTCTTCAGCAGAAATCGATAACTCGCTACCGGCAATTTTCAGTCTTACCTGATGTGTGGTTTTATTGGCGAAAATAGAAACCCTTTTGATCGATTGAAGTAAATCTACGCGATCAATGGTAAGCTTATTTGGATTCTCCTTTGGGATAACCGCTTCATAATTAGGGTACTTACCTTCAATTAAGCGACAAACCAAGCTCACTTGATCAAAAGTGAACATGGCATTTGAATCGGTGTACTCAATAGTAACTTGACCTGCGCCTGAAGCAGTATTCTTGAGCAATGTCAATGGTTTACGAGGCACAATGAAACTTGCGGTTTGCTCAGCACTCTGATCTACTCTCGAATAGCGAACCAAACGATGAGCATCTGTTGCTACAAAGCGAAGTGAATCATTGTAGAATTCGAAGAATATACCATTCATTACAGGACGAAGATCATCATTACCTGCAGCAAATAGCGTTTTATTGATGGCATTGGCCAATACATCTCCATCAATATGAATGGAAGAAGCGGCGTCCATTGGAGGATTCTTTGGGAATTCATCACCCGGTTGCCCTGCTAAACGATACTTTCCAAAATCAGATGCGATTTCAATAGCCCCGGTGCTTTCATCAATAGTGAAAGTAAGAGGTTGATCAGGCAAAGATTTAAGGGTATCAGTAAGAAGTCGAGCAGGAATAGCAATTTTGCCATCTTCTTTCGCCTCGATACTCATGCGGGTAGTCATGGTAGTTTCGAGATCCGATGCTGAAATCGTAAGTTCACCGTCTGCAATTTCAAATAGGAAATTATCCAGAATCGGTAGCGTATTGTTAGAGTTTAGCACGCCGCTTAGCATTTGTACTTGCTTCAGAAGGGCTGCACTTGGAACTAGAAATTTCATTGCTTATTTTATTAAGGATGGCAAATATACGGTTTCGATTAATCTTATCAAGCGATTCTAAATAAATGCTTATAAATGAAGCCTCAAATCTACCTGAGATGGAGGGGAAAAATGAAAATCTCATTACTTCCGGCGGGTTGAGTAAGCTCAGTCTTCACACTAAAATCCAATGTAGCCCAATACCGCATGTCATTTTTTAGAATGTTCAACTTGGCAAAACAGTTTGCTGAGCGCAGCCGAAGTGCGCCATGCAAAACCGTTTATAAACGAATCATAAATCCAATATTATCTGATGTCATTCAATGTTAATTATTAACATAATCCATTGATTATGAGCCAAAACCTTGTAGCATCCAAAAACAATCCCTATATTGCAAGACCGCAATTAAAATTTTAAACCTGCAATTATGTCTAAAATTCCAATTTGCCCTATTCTTAGGGCTGTTCGCTACGGCTTCGTTCTCCGCATCTGCCCAACAAGAGAATGTTGATCTTGTAATTAACGCAAGCACTACAATGGATGATCTTGCAAAAATCAAAATGGAACTTCTTGAAAAAGGGGCTTTGTTCAATATGTACGATCTCGTTTTTAGTGATGAGGGAACGGTGAGCAAAATCAGTATTAAAGTTGACTTTGGCGATGGTAATAAAGGAACAGCCAGTCTCAACGATTTTAATAATGATAAAAGCATAAATATCATCCGCCACTTTGATGATAAGGAACATCCATTTTGTATTGGTGAGTGCAAAGAATATGCACATCCTGAATCGAAAATCGACGAGTGATTACTTGCTCCTAAAACTATAAGTCCTTTTTAATCAGATCATCTGCTTTGGCAAGTGAGTTTGACTCGCGCAGTAGAATTTCCAGCTTGAGCCGGGATTCATTCAATTGTTTCCGATAAACTCCCTCATTCTGAGGCCGATGATCGGAAATAAGCGTTGCGTTATAGATTTTATCCGCAAGTTTTGAGGATTTTTCATCAATCATAGATTCCAGTACATATTTCCAGATGTATTTTTGTGCTTCTTCCGATGGATGAATCATATCATTGGCGTAGAAGCGATAGTCGCGCAAATCGTCCATTAGAATTTCGTAGGCTGGAAAATAATCGCAATGCTCAAAACTTGAGCACAATTCATGAACTGCTAGAAGCAAATTTGCTTTAGAAATCTGATTTTCAACCATGCCATCTTTCAGATACCTCACCGGAGAAACAGTAAAAACTACCTTGATTCCAGGAAACTGAATGAAAAGCTGATTCAGAATAGGTTTCCATTTTTCAACAATTTCAGATGCACTGTACATTTTGCGATAAAAACTTGCGCCCGGCAAACGGTGACAGTTAGCAACATTTCTTTCAGAAGCATTGTGAATAAAGGTGTTTGCGTTTCCAAAAGTGAAAAAACAAATGCTCTCTGAATTCATAAAATCCGCCGAATTGCTGATTGATTCATTGATTCCATTTAATAGCTCTTCAGAATTGCTGCAACTGAAAGAACCATGATGTGCAAGACTTAAAAAACGATCTTCATGCCATGTTAAATCCGATTCACCGTATTCTTTTTTTGACAATACATCTTGCATGGCATTAGCGAGCGCAATCGGATCGAAAATAATTCCATGCGAATTTGATTTAGTCGCAAATCCGGAACGATGAAAAAAGTGCTGCATCTTTTCAGCAAAGCAAGAGCCTGCAAGGAATACTCGATTGCGTTGGGAGAATTGAATGCTCGATTTATTAATCGGAACAACAGTGCGGAAAAGCATGGTAATAGGATATTTTTAAGATGGCTGGAAGTTACGTAGAATTAAGAAAGTATTTTGATGATTTAAGAGGTTTGGATTTGTAGGAGATGCAACAACCAGGACTGATTTGAGGAAAAAGAAAGGCGGAATTTTTGGTAAAGAAGAGCATAAAACCTATCATCCGTTTTTTCCATAATGCATATTTAATTAGTCTTTAATCTACATTTTCACTTCCATATATAGTATAACAATCATATACAAGCTCTCACCAGCCCCCTAAATGATTGGACTCTGATTATAACATTGAATAACAATTTGGTAAAGGATTATTCGATTTATAGTCCGGTTTACGAAGTATTAATTTGAACGTAAACAAAGATCTTTATTGCACAAAGCTCCAAAAATGTATATTAGAAGCATGATAAAGCACCTCTACCTCCGTTGTGCCATTGCGCTCCTAAGCTTCAGTAGTTCTTCATCATTAAATGCCCAAGAAATCCAATGGTGGTATGATACTTATGACTCTTCTTTTGGACAAAGTGCTGCTGACGATATAGACGGAGACGGAAATTTGGAGATCGTTTTTGGCTGTTATCGCAACGATAGCTCTATTTATGCGCTCAATGCCGATTTAGGAACTCTACTTTGGAAATACAATGCTCATGCTCCAGGTGCAGAAGGATGCAATGACGTGGCAGCTCTCATTTTTGACGTGGATAATGATGAACTTCCTGATGTGATAGTGCCAAGTTCATGTAACCCCATCACCTATTGTTTTAATGGGGCGGATGGCAGTATAAAATGGCAATGTAATACGCGTGGAAGTGATTCACCTCCTACAATTGCAGATATAGACAACGACGGAGAAATGGAAATTTTACACGGAGAATTTGGAGGTTATGTTCTTTGCATCGATGCGCTCAGTGGCAATCCAGAATGGGAAATTGCGGTGGATTTGAATTCTTGGATTCAAACAGCCCCCACTATTCTTGATCTCAATAATGACGATCAATTAGACTTTGTGGTGGCTTCCTGGAATTTCTCTGATCAGGATAGTGTTTACGCATTTAAAGGGGATGATCAATCTAAGTTATGGTCATATCCTGTGCATGATGTAATGTACCACGGAACTGCAGTGGCTGATTTTGATGAAGATGGGAATCCTGAATTACTCATAGGCTCTTATAATGATACCTTGTATTGCATTAATGGGGAAGATGGAAGCACCGCTTGGAAATATAAAGGACTAGGCGGATATATTGGAGCTCCAGCATCCATTGCAGATATTGACAATGATGGCTTTTGCGATGTGGTTTTTGTAAATGGATATATGGTAACCGCATTGTCAGGTGATGGAACATTAAAATGGAATTATTCTATTCCGGGATTTGCAGGTGCTTTCAGAGGTTGTGCGCTATCCGACATCAATAATGACGAATATCCTGATGTGATCTTTGGTACAAGCAACGGTGTGGTGATTGCCCTAAATGGAAATAATGGAACAATCATTTGGACTAAAGATCTAGCCGCACATTATGGGAATGATGCATTTGATATTAATCATGCCCCACTCGTTGCCGATTTTAATAATGATGGCGCAATGGATGTCTTCATCATTGGTGGATATTCGACATATCCAGATTTTCAAAATAATTTCGGCAGAGCTTATATGTTAACAGCGGGACTTGGTAATGGTCCGGATTGGTTGATGTTTCAGCATGATGTGAGAAGGCAAAGTTCACTGTGCTTTAATGAAACTAGTGTTGTTGATGAAGTAAATTTGGATGAGATCGATATGAGCATTTACCCTAATCCAAGCAATGGAGTTTCAAGACTAACATTTAGTAATCCCGAAAATGAAATTTTCAGTATTTCCATTTTCAATTCTAGTGGTTTACTTATCGATTTAACATCAAATGTGAGGGGAAATTCTTACGAACTATCATTGCAAAGCAGAGTTAGCGGATTGTACTTTGTGCAATTGAAAAGTGATTCAGGTAAATGCCATAATAAGAAATTAATAATACAGCATTTCGATTAGGGAAAAAGCCATTTATCATTGCCTTTCAGCTTAATAATGAGTCAAAAGGCTATACTTTCTTAGTAAAATGTGGTCTTTTGTGGATATTCTTTGACTTCGCAAATGAGGCAAAAAACGGAGCATTACTACGGACTCGGAATATCCGAAATCCTAATATCCAAAGCACATTTGAAATGCCCTTCCGGACAAGCACGATGACCATGCAATCCGCATGGTCTGCAAGGCAATACCTCAATCACCTCCACCACATGTGCATCTGAAGAGAGTGGACCAAATCCAAATTCAGGAATAGTACTACAGTAAATAGCAGTAACCGGTGCATTCACAGCGGAACACAGATGCAAAGGAGCTGAATCATTCACATAATTCATCGCCGCATATTTCATTAATTCAGCCGATTCTAAAAGATTTAACTCAGCAGCGAGAATATGAATATCATGATGCCCAGAGCCTAATTTAATCTTCTCACATAATTCCAGATCATCCCTACTACCCAACAAATAAACCCTATAATTCTTAAATGTAGAAATTAACTCAATCCACTTTTGGGCAGGCCATTGCTTTGTGTACCAAACCGAAGCAGGTGCAATGCAAACATAAGCGCCAAATTCTCTGTATTGTTTGATCTTATGTATAGCTTCAGCAGGAGGGTACAATCTTGGTAAAGCAGGTTTTACTCCCTGGAAATCAGCAATTAAGGAATAATTTCGATCTATTTCATGAACAAAAGGATCTTTTTTATATTTAGGAATATCATGAGGAAATTTAGTTGAATATAAAAAGGAAAAAGGATTTTTATCAAATCCAATTCTTCTTTCTGCACCGGAAAAGGCACTGAGTATTCCACTTGCCGCAAAGCGCTGCAAATTGATCACTGCATCATATTTTACTGCACGAATATGCTTTAATAATGATATCAAATTTCGGTACTTGCTTTCCTTTTTATTCCAAACCAATATTGTTTTAATAAATGGATGATTATTATACAAATTTTCATTTCCTTTTCTCAAAAGAAAATCAATTTCAGCATGAGGATATGCTGCATGAAGACTTTCGACAATTGCCGAAGCCAAAATTGCATCTCCTACAAACGCTGTTTGTATAATTAAAATAGATTTCATCTATACCGCTACTTCAAACTCGCGCAAAGCGTTGTTCAGACTGGTTTTTAAATCAGTACTTTCTTTTCTTTTTCCAATTATCAATGCGCAACCCACTTGATATTCCCCTGCAGGAAAACGTTTAGTATATGAGCCAGGAATCACAACAGAACGTTCCGGAACTTCGCCTTTATATTCCATTGCTTTTTCGCCACTCACATCAATTATTTTAGTTGAAGCGGTTAGTACCACATTGGCTCCAAGCACTGCTTCTTTTCTTACCCTCACTCCTTCCACAACAATACTTCGCGAACCGATAAAGCATCCATCTTCAACAATTACAGGGCTCGCTTGAAGAGGTTCTAACACGCCACCTATTCCCACGCCTCCACTCAGATGAACATTTTTGCCAATTTGGGCACAGGAGCCCACCGTTGCCCAAGTATCAACCATAGTGCCGGTATCCACAAAAGCGCCAATATTCACATAGGAAGGCATCATAATAACACCCGGTGCCAAAAAAGAACCATATCTCGCAATGGCATGAGGCACCACTCTAACGCCAAGTTGCTCATATCCTCTTTTCAATTCCATTTTGTCGCGAAATTCAAATGGTCCAATTTCTATGGTTTTCATTTCCCTCAAAGGAAAATACATCACTACCGCTTTTTTTACCCATTCATTGATTTGCCAATTTCCATTTTCTGAAGGGGAAGCGCATCGAAGAATTCCTTTATCCAAGAGTTCAATTACTTCATAAACTGCTGATTTATAATCCTTTTCTTGAAGTAGTGATTTATTGTCCCAAGCAGCTTCAATAAGCGGACGATACATTTCCGAATCCATTGTGTAGAAAATTTGCTCAAATATACGAAGCCGAGCGCCGCGCTTCCGTAAATTTGAAGAATGCCTAGACTCATTGCTATCGACTATGGACTAAAACGCTGCGGAATCGCTGAAACCGATGATCTGATGATGATTGCGAGTCCTCTGGAAACTGTTGCCACCGCCACAATTTTCGAATACCTGAGTAAATACCTTTCGAAATACAAAGTGGAAGCAATAGTAGTTGGAGAACCCATGAATAATGATGGCAGAGCTACACATGGCACTGCTCCTGCTCAGGCCTTTTGTGAATTGCTGAAAAAGAAATTCCCTGATGTATTAATTGAAAGGGCAAATGAAGCATTCACCAGTAAAATGGCCATGCAAACCATGGTTTCGGGAGGTATGAAAAAGAAAGACCGGCAAGTAAAAGGCAATTTGGATAAAATTGCGGCTGCCATTATTCTCCAAGGCTATATGAGCATTCGTGAGCGCAATCAGCGAGGTTGATCTGGAATTAAGACGTGCAATTCTGCCTCCAGAGGTTTAATCACTTCATACATCTGATTAATTAGCTCCGGTCCATAATCGGAATACCACGAAAACAAATTATCCGATCTTTCCATCAATTCATTGCCGGGTAAAAGCTTTGCTCTGAGTTTCGACAATTGCGAAATTGTTTGCTCTTCTGATGACTTTATAGATTTGTGCATGCGCTTTTCCAAGTTTTGCAAAGCCTCCATCTGTTTCTTCTCCTCCGCTTTTCCCGTTGCTTCCAATGTAGGATCTACCGATTTCAGCTTAGAAACAACAGTGGCAAAAATCATTTTCAATTCTTCCACTTCCTTTTGTAAATCCACATCCGCTTTTGCACTAACAAAATCCTTAATGAGACTCTGTTCATCTCTCAAAAAATCGGTCGGAATCAAATCAAACTTCTCCGATTTCTTATAAAAAGAATCATCTGTGAGCAATATTGAATTCCTGAGAATTAGAAAAGGAAATTGCACTTCAAAATGATCAAAAACTCCTTTTAATTGCAACCAATAACTGATTTCACCCGCGCCACCAATATATGCCAGATTAGGAAGTACCATTTCCTGATAAAGTGGTCTGAGTGCAACATTGGGCGAAAATCGTTCCGGATATTTGTCAATTTCATCTCTCATTTCAATATCCGTCCAGTGCCTATTTCCATCTATAAGTCTGAAGATGTTCCCTTCATAAATAATTCGTTTTCTTGAATTTTGCTCCAAGTAAAACATGTTTATTTCACGGGCATTGATCTGCGGAGTGTATTTCAAAGACCGAAGATCTACAGAGCTTTTTTCTAATTCATTAAGCGTGCATTTATCAAACAATTCACGCTGCAAAACAGGTTTGAAATACTGCTTCAAAACTGCATCATCGCCATCAAGAATCAACAATCCTTTGTCTCCAAAAAGCTCATTAATCAGGATTCTGCTTGCCTTTGCAATTGTTCCATTTTTATAGGCTTTTCTCAATAAACGAAGTGCATCAGACCCGAATTTAGCATGACCAATTCGCTCTTCCAAAGCATCCCAAACCTCTTCCATCCCATTGGTTTTCATTTTGCCAACAGCACCATCTTGCTCGGTGTACCAGGAAAATAACTGTGCCTTCAGATTAAAATGATCAATTTCTTGGAGGTCATGATCTTCAGAAGCCATCCAGAAAATTGGAATGACATTAATTCCATTATTGCTCTGATTTAGCTCTTCAGCGAGTTTGATGGTATGGAGAATTTTGATAATTGAATAAAGTGGACCGGTGGCAATACCTAACTGGTGTCCGGTGGTAACGGTAAAAGAATTAGGATTTTTGAGTTTATTCAGAACTTCTATTGGAGAGCCTAGGCCTGCTTCTAGGTATTGTTTTTCGATGCATTCAGCCAAAACTTCTCTAGGGATAAGCGATTTTCTGATGCTGCTGAAATCCTCCAATTTTTGTTTATCCGGAAAATCTCTGATAAATGATTTTAATTCCGGTTTCCGGTGAAGATAATCGGAAATGAGTGTAGGAGTTTTGCTGTAATTTTTCAGCGGTATCGACCAATACATACGGCAAATTTAGTTAAATGCCGTTAGAACTATCAGTAGATAACGGTAATGCTTCCTTCTAAAATATGTTCCACTTTGCAATCAGAATGCCTGGCAAGAGGTTTATCATTGTAAACAATCTTCCAGATGTAGATATCTTGAGGAACCCTTTTGCCTTTTGTATAGCCATCCCAATAGGAGCCTTGACCGGAACCCCAATAAATTTTGTTACCCCAACGGTCGAATATGGATACTGAATAGGAATAAGATTCAGGAAACACAGGTCTAAAAATATCATTTATGCCGTCACCATCCGGCGTAAAAGCATTAGGAATAAAATACATTTCCTCTAATTCAGGGGCAACATCCACAAGCACTGGTCTTGGGTCTACATCTCCGGTTAAAGGATCAGGATCCGAATCAACAGGACGGTCAATTGGTTCTTCATGATTAACCGTTTCATCGGGAACTTCTTCCAGCACTAATTCGTCGATGAAGTAGTATGAAATTAGAGGATGTTCGCCCTCAATAATGTTTATAGACTTATCGCCATCGGATCCAAAAACACCTAAAGTGAAATGTTCGGCAGCGACATCGGCATAGAAGTTAAAACTAATCTGGACCCACTCACGATTATACAAAACAGTGTTCATTTTCACTTGTGGAGTGACTAGTATGGGATCATTATTGCTTTGAATAGGGTCATTGACGGAAAAATAAGCTCCAAAATCACTGGTACCTAAACCGGCGTTTGAAAACTCATTGATCTCACCATTGGTAAACCAAAAACTGAACTGGTATTTATGCCCTACCACTAAAGGGCTTAGCAATTTAACCGAAATATATTCTCTGTATTCTTCAAGTTTCAGGCCTGTAGCAGCAAAGCCCATCACGGCAGAACCTTCATGTGGATCTACAATAGCAATAGGTGTTTCAGGTAAATCACCACCCATACTACCATTTTCATGAAAATAATCAGGACTAGCCACAGTGCTTGAACAATTGCTCCATTGAGAACAAAAGCTCCATTGAGAAACGCTGTTGGGAAGGGCAGAATAGGATTCGAAACCTGAATTTGGAATGAGGTTTTGGGCTACAATCTGGGAGGAAAGAAGCACAAATGCCAAAACAATATGGATTCCGGACGTTTTCACTGATGCTAAATGTACGAATTAATTCAATTCCGGCAAGAACTTTTAAAGGGATTTTATCAACTTAATATTTTGATTATGAACTATATATAAAAGCACAGAAGGAACTCCACTGAGTTCCTTCTGTGACCTTAACCAAAACAACTAACATTGTCAAGAACAGTACCTTGCAGATTACTATTCTAAAGTGATAAAAAAAAACACTATCACTTATCCATTAGACGCAGGAGTGATGATATTTGTTGCATCATCAGTCAAGAAATATTCGAAAAAATAGACCAACATTAGTCTCTAGTCGCTGAACAGAGAATTTTACCGACGAAACTTCACTATTTATAGGTACACTGAAATCTGTGCGCAATCCTAATGACCAATTTTGATTATTTGGTTTTAAATTCCATGCAACTCCTGCATTTCCCACTAATCCAAAAGTTCGAAGTTGTACTTCAGAGGCTTTAATGTAATCTCGTTCGCCATCTTCATTCAACAATGTTATGCCAGAGCTTTTTGCTCCAAAGCGAAAGCGATTTATCAGACCTAAAGAAACTTCCAAACTAGAATTGCTGCGTTCTATGCTCGCTTGGTAGCAAAATCGAAGAGGAATATCAATTGTCCAATACCTAAATTCACCTGACTCGAGTTTCAAAGGAATGGTATCGGTTTCGGAACCCAGTCCTTGGTATCTGAATAATAAAATCTGATCAATATTTCCTTCTGGATTCAGCATAAAACGATACAAACTGTCGTCCAAATCTGATTCATTAAAGTAGTCATTATTCCACCCCTGACGACTAATCCTTACACCGGATCTCACATAAAATTCTTCTTGTCGTCCCAAGGCAAGATCAATTCCAACAAATGGATTGAGTATAACCGAGGCATCACTTACTTTAAATTCCTCAATGGTTTGGAATGCTTTTAATTCTGATACCAAATTAGCTTTTCCAATACTCAGTCCTGCTTCAACATCAATATGCCTGAGCAGTTTTCGTAATTCTGAACGATGCCTGTAAACTGTATCAATTTCCCATTCCGGATCAATTTCAACAACGGTACTATCAAGAATTATGGTATCTCTAAAAGCAAGATATGCAAATGAATTAGTGCTAGAAAGGCAAAAAAACAGCGGGAGAAACAGCAGTTTCCATATTTGAAACTTGTTCTCCCGCATTGTATTATAATATTTTGAAACCATTATTACTCCAAGAGTTCGAATCTACAATTATTCGAGCTCAGATGAGTAATTCTCATTCGTCAATTGTAACTGTTCTTTTCACTTTAATAGGCCAAACTACCTTAGTTGCGCCTGAATCAATGGTTACAGGCTCCATTTCGTTAATAGTTTCATTCTCAATTTGAGCCTTTTCAATGGGAGTTTCGTTAAGAACCGGAACTACTTCATCCATTCGAACTAATGTTTCTTGCTCTTGTTGAATCAACGGTTCTATAGAACTTGCCTGCTGATTTGCTTTGTAAGTGGATGCAGATGACTGCTTACTTCCGTTTGAAAATCCGGTAGAATTATTTGCTACCGCGCTAACTTGTGTAGGCTCAGAAACGGTATGCTCAACAAATGCACTTCTTATAGGCAGTTCTGATATATCGCCTTTTGCAATGCTTTTCCCAGAAGATGAACCTTCGGGCCATGCGGTCCAAGTTAATGTAGCAGCAGCTATGAAAAGAAGCAGCACAGCAGACCATTTTTTCCAGGCAAATCCAGTACGAACCATTCCAGCTCTCACATTGTCGTATAAGTGCACCGGTACTTCAGGGCTGAAGTTATCGAACGCTTCCTTGAACATTCCGTAAAACTGTTCTTCGTTTTTAGACATTTTCTTATTTATTTCCTTACTTATAAATTCACTTTTGCCATTTCCTCTAGCTCCTTTTGCAGGCATTTCTTTGCCCTTGAAAGTTGCGATTTAGAGGTGTTGATATCGATTTGGAGCATATCGGCAATTTCCTTATGCTTATAACCTTCTATCACGTACATATTGAAGACCATTCTGTAACCATTTGGAAGTCCATTGATAGCTTTCATCAATTCTTCCCTAGAAAATTCATTGTCGGGGTGACTACTTGAATCTTCCAGCCATGGAACATCTTCAACATCCTCCTGAAAAGCATGCTTCAGGTTTCTTCTATAATTAGTGATGGCTGTGTTTATCATAATCCTCCTCACCCAACCCTCGAAAGAATTGTCTTTGGAGTATGAATCAATGTGTGTAAACACCTTAACCCAGCCTTCCTGCATTATATCTTCAGCATCGTACTTACTTCTTGTGTACCTTAAACAAACGCCATAAGACATTGGGGAAAAACGCTTGTACAGGGCATCTTGTGCCTGTCTAAGGTTTTTTTTACACCCTTCTATCAGTTCTGCAAGTTCTGTCATATCGGTACACACTAAAAACTAAGTCGGGAGGCAAATGGTTGCTTCCATCATTTAAAATACGCATTTTTTTCTAAAATATTTTATAAATCACTTAAAATCACTGATTTCCATGCCTAACCATTCCAATGCAGAACGGTGCATAATATCTTTGAGTGTATCCTCATCGAGTTCCATTTCCTCAATAAAACGTCCGATCTCCAAATCACCCAAAGGAAAAGGGTAATCTGAACCCAGACTTACTTTTTTAGAGCCTTGAACATCAATAACATACTTCAATATTTTAGGGTCATGGGTGATGCTATCAACCCAAAACTTACCTAAATACTCTCTGGGATTCACAGGATTATCAATGGCTACAAGGTCTGGACGACAATTATAACCATGCTCAATCCTTCCAATGGTTGGAAGAAAGGAACCTCCGGCATGAGAGAAGTTAACTCTCAAATCAGGCAGCTTTTCAAGTACCCCACCAAAAATCATAGAGCAGGCAGCTCTCGAAGTCTCAGCAGGCATTCCGACCAACCAAGGCAACCAATAGCGCTCCATATACTCGGTGCCCATCATATTCCAGGGATGCACCATCACCGCCATTCCTAAGTTTGCGCAGGCTTCAAAAATGGGGAAGAATGCTGGTTCACTCAAATTCCGATCATTAATATTAGATCCGATTTGAATTCCCTTTAGTCCCAATTCATGCTTACATCGCTCTAATTCTTTGACAGCCAAATCTGTATCTTGCATTGGAAGGGTTCCTAAACCCACATAGTGCTTAGGATTATTGCGAACAATGCCTGCAATATGATCATTCAAAAACATAGAAATTTCCAAACAATCCAATGGCTTTGCATTGTAAGAAAACATCACAGGGATGGTACAAACAACCTGAACCTGCGTATTATGACTCGCATACTCTTCAATTCTCAATTTGGGATCCCAACAATTTTGAGCGATCTCCCTAAAAAACTTTGTCCCTTGCATCATCCGGGCAAAACCCGAGCGATGATGATCTAGGTGAATAAAGTTGCCGTATCCAAACTTGGTAGTCCAATCCGGCAAATATTCCGGAAGGATGTGCGTATGCATGTCTATTTTAAACATCCCTGCGAAATTAATGAAAAGCTTTTGTTTGCTTTTTAACGGTTCTCAAATCGAGCATATTTACCGCATTGGTCTCTAATCCTGAAATTTCCTTCCTTACAAAATGTGAAACCTGATCATAATATAGAGGAATTACCGGGGCAAAATCTGTTACTAGACTATCCAGTTGTCGATACATTGCAAATCGCAGGCTATCATTGGTTTCAGATGAAGCCAGATCGAAAATTCTGTCAAATTCGGGATTGCTGAAATGGGTATAATTGGGACCTGATGGACAAAAGTTGGAAGAATGGAAAAGTCCAAGGAAATTCCCTGCATCTGCATAATCTGCCAACCAGGATTTCCTAAACATCAAAACTTGCGATTTTGCCACCACTTCACGATGGGTTCCACCCGGAAGAATATCGATATTTATCTGAAAACCAATCTTTTGCCATTCATGTTGCATAAATTCGCAGAGATCCACATAATCTGCTGTTGTAGCCAAAGTAATAGGTTCCAAGCCTTTTCCATCCGGAAATCCAGCTTCTGCCATCAACTTTTTACTTAGCTCAGGATCATAGGAATAGCCATAATTAAGCTCGTTTGAAAATCCGGGAAGTCCAGGAGGTACAAATCCACTTTCTGCGGCATAAACGGAATTATTTCGTAGGAATTTCACCATTTTCCTTCGATCTAATCCCCAATTGAGCGCTTTTCTGAGGCGAACATCCTGAAGTTGACTTTCAGCAGAGAGCGGAATTTCGGGATCAACAAGGATACCTACATAATCTGTTTTGATAAAAGCAATACGCTGGTAACGTATTTTGTCTTGGAAAGCTTCTGCCAGATTACCTTCAGAATCAAGCAATTCATCCTTATAAGCCTGATGAATTCCAGACATAAAATCGTAGTCGCCTTTAAGCAATCCGAGGTATTCTGCATTCATATCCCTAACAAAATCAATTTTCACTGCATCGAGATATGGCAAAGCATTACCGCTTGCATCCTTTTCCCAATAATTGGGATTTTTATGGAAAACTAAGGAAACATCCTCCATCCAGAAAGCGAATTTGAACGGGCCGGTTCCCACTGGATGGGCCCTAAAATCCTGACCATACTTTTGGATTGCTTCCTCCGGCACAACATTACAGTATTGAGTTGTGAGTAATCCGCTAAAAGCAGGAAATGCTTGAGACAATCTAATTTCGAAAATGCTGTCATTTACAGATTGAAATCCCGAATCATCAATTACTTTCTCAAAAACCCATGAACCTGGGGAAGCGGTTTTGGAATTCATTATTCTATTAAAACTATAAACAAAGTCTGAAGCCAGCACTTTTCTGCCTTTTCCATTGGGAAAACAGTCGTTATCATGAAAATAGACGTCCGAACGAAGGATAAACCTATAAATATCACCGGATTCATTGATTTCGAAAGATTTAGCGATGCAAGGTATGATTTGGAGATTGCTATCGAGACTCAACAATCCGTCAAAGAGCTGATTGCAAGCCCACATGCTCTCGAGATCGCGTGAAAAAGCCGGGTCCAACGAACTTATTCCGTTGGATTCATTGTATTGAAATACACTTCGGGAATCGTCAGATTTCGGTCTAGAGCAGGAAAACAGTGCTAATGAAATGAATAAAAATATGGCCTTGCGCATGAAGGCAAAAGTAATGAGAGCGAATGAAGTTTAAATACTTCGGGAAATTCGATTTGCGAATGAAGAATCTATTTCTCTAGAGCGCGAAGAATATCATGCGTTTCCGATTTATAGTAGCGATCGGGTTTTTGCGTCCCGTTGGCCTCAAACCGTTGCCAGGCTCCTGTTTTATAGCCGTATTCGTACAAACCTTCCGATTCTACTTTTCCGCCCGGAAAATAAAAAACAAAAAGTCCATGTTCCATGAGTTTCGTTTGTCTAAGAATGAAAGTTCCATCCATTTTCTTAACCCCATCCAAATTGCGCACATCTGCCCTTAATAAAGAATCATTAATCGAAAAAAGTTGCCTTACATATATGGCATCTTTCTTTTTACATTCTCTAAAAAACTCGTCGAGATATGTTGTATAGCGCGCTTCCTCCATTTGAGCGGAGAGATTTAAGCTGCAAAGGCATATCACGAATATATTTAGAAGGGCAGTTTTCATAGTCATACAACCACGTGTTACGAAATAAGCGTTAAAAGGTTCTAAAATCCCATCCATTATAGAAGAATGACGATATCTTTGCAGCATGAAAAACCTTTTTTCAGTTCTGTTCATTTTAGTCTCACTGATTTCCTTTTCAACTAATGCCCAAAACTTTACCATCAGCGGAACGGTAAAGGATGCAAACAATGGAGAATATATTATTGGAGCTAATGTTTATATTAAGGAATTAGGCAAAGGTATGCCTACCAATGTGTATGGTTTTTATTCAATAACCATACCTGCCGGAAAATACATATTCGTTTGTTCATCAATAGGATTTGAAACGCAAGAGCAAATCATCTTGCTTGATGCCAATAAATCTATTTCGTTGGAGCTAAAATCCTCAGTAATCCTTACCGATATTGCCGAAGTTGTTGGAAACAAAAATGAAAATACAGACGATACCCAAATGGGTCGTGTGAAATTAGAAGTTGATAAGATCAAAAGTTTGCCTGCCTTTCTTGGTGAAGTTGACATTCTTAAAACCATACAGTTTCTTCCCGGAATTCAATCTGCGGGTGAAGGAAATACCGGCTTTTATGTGCGTGGCGGAGGACCGGACCAAAATCTGATTTTGCTTGATAATGCTGTTGTTTATAATGCTTCTCACCTTTTTGGATTCTTTTCCGTTTTTAATGCCGATGCGGTAAAAAACGTTGAAGTCATCAAAGGTGGAATGCCTGCCAATTATGGGGGACGACTTGCTTCCGTGCTCGATATTTCATTGAAAGAAGGAAATAGCAAAGAATATGAGTTTGAAGGTGGAATAGGATTAATTGCATCCCGATTTACGGCTCAAGGGCCACTCAAGAAAGATGTTTCTTCCTTTATTGTCTCTGGCCGACGTACCTATATCGATGTGCTCAGCAAACCGCTTATTAATCCGGAATCTGCTTTTGCAGGCACCGGATACTATTTCTATGATTTGAATATGAAAGTGAACTATAAGCTTTCAGACAAGGATCAGCTCTTTTTAAGTGGCTATTTTGGCCGAGATGTATTTGGATTTAAAAGCAGTGAAGCCGGTTTTAGCGCTGATATTCCTTGGGGAAATGCGACTTCCAGTTTAAGATGGAACCATTTGGTAAACGATAAGTTGTTTCTGAATACGATTGTTACATTTAGCGATTACCAATTTTCATTTCAAGGAAGTCAGGAAGATTTTGAGTTTGAATTAAGTTCCGGAATTCGTGACTGGAGCGTAAAAAGCGCATTGAATTATTATCCAAATCTGCGACATCGAATTCAAACCGGGCTGGAGTATGTGTATCATCGATTTGCGCCGAGCAGCGTTACTGCTAGGTCCGGTGATGTTGAATTTGACACCGGCGATAAGGTTTTAATTTATGCTCATGAACTTGCGCTTTATGCTCAGGACGAATATGACATCAGCGATAAATTAAGAATCAACGGAGGATTGAGGTTTTCCTTGTTCGATCAAGTAGGTCCATTCACCCGCTATTTGGAAAACGAAAATGGAAGCGTTTTTCAAGGCACAGAAGATCCAGAAAAAGTAGAATATTCCAAAGGGGAATCGGTAGCATTGTACACCAACCTGGAACCCAGACTGAGTATGCGATATACACTTGATGCTAATTCTTCTATAAAAGCTGGATACACACGTAATTATCAGTATTTGCATTTGGCCAGTTTATCGCCAACTTCACTGCCAACAGACGTTTGGCTGCCAAGCACTGATGTTGTTCAACCACAAGCAGGCACTCAATATTCCATTGGTTACTTTAGAAATTTCAAACAGGATAGCTATGAAAGTTCTGTAGAGATTTACTACAAAACAATGGAAAATTTGGTTGAGTTTGAAGAAGGTGCAAGTCCTGAAAACAACATCAATAATAACGCTGATAATCAATTAGTTTTCGGCGATGGGTACTCCTATGGACTTGAAGTATTTTTTAAGAAAAGAGTTGGGAAATTGAATGGATGGATAGGATATACATTATCAAAAACCAATCGTAAATTTCCTGATCTAAATGAAGGAAGGGAGTTTCCGGCACGCTATGACCGCAGGCATGACCTCAGCATAATTGGTAGTTATCAGTTGACATCAAAATGGCAGTTTGGAGCCGCTTTTGTATATGGTACGGGCAATGCCATAACGCTTCCTGTGGCGAGATACTTTGTTGAAGGACAGGTAGTTAGTGAATATGGCGACCGAAACAGTTTTAGAATGGATCCATACCATAGGGCTGACATTTCTGCTACCTATACGCCTAGTCCGACAAAGAAAATTGTGGATCCTGTAACTGGAGATGAAACAGAGGTAAAACGCAAATTCATTTCGAGCTGGTCTTTTAGTGTTTATAATGTTTATAGCCGGATGAACCCATATTTCATTTATTTCGGAACCGAAGGAAGTGTGAATGAAGGTAATCTTCAAATTAAAGCATACCAAGTGAGTTTGTTTCCGATTTTACCAAGTGCAACCTGGAATTTTAGTTTTTAATTTGAGCAAAAGAACATTGCTCCAAAGCTCATGTTTTAAAAATAAATTGAATTATGAAAGCCTTAGGGCACCTAAATAAATACTTCTGGAAATATAAGGGCAAGCTATTACTTGGCCTATTCTATATTGTGCTCACTAATGTACTCACTGTTTATTCTCCTCAATTGATTAATGAGGGAGTTGCAGTGCTGAGAATAGCGAACGAAAATCAATTTGAGCCACTTGCAAAAAAAATAGAGTCAGGCGAGGTGGTTGATAAAGACGCTGAAATTGGAAAAGGGGAAATTGTTCTACCTGCTAGTTTGCGTTTTATTAGTAAAGTTTTTGGAATCGAAGAACAAAGCCTCAGCCAATTTGACGGTTATAAAGGATTGCTAGCTTCAATAACACTTATTGGATTATTACTTGCCGTATTGTATTCCTCAGTGTTTTTAGTAAAAGGAGTTTTCTTGTTCTACCAACGGCAAACCATCATTGTGATGTCGAGGTACATTGAATACGACCTTAAAAATGAAGTCTTTGAACAGTATCAAAAACTGAGTCCATCTTTTTACAAAAAGAATAATACCGGCGACATCATGAATCGCATCAGCGAAGATGTGAGTCGTGTTAGAATGTATTTAGGTCCGGCAGTGATGTACACCATCAACTTGGTAGTGATGGTGATTATGGTAGTTTATATGATGTTTACTATAGATGTTGAACTTACATTATACGCCCTTGCCCCTCTTCCATTGCTTTCAATCAGTATATTCTTCGTGAGCAAAAAAATTAATCGGAAAAGTGATCACGTTCAGAGTCAGCAAAGCTTTTTGAGCACTTTGGTTCAGGAGTCCATTTCAGGGATTCGAGTTTTGAAAGCCTATAACCGCGAACAATTTGCAAGAAACAATTTCGAAAAAGAAAGCAACGAATATAAGAAACGTGCTCTGGGACTGGTAAAAGTTGATGCCCTATTTATGCCTATTATTATGCTGCTAGTTGGCCTCAGCACCATTTTAACTATATACATTGGAGGTATAAAAGTAGTAGATGGAACGTTGGAACTTGAGCATGTTTTCCAATTTATATTTTATGTAAATATGCTCACTTGGCCATTTGCTTCTGTAGGCTGGGTAACATCTTTGGTTCAACAAGCGGAGGCAAGTCAGCAAAGAATTAATAATTTTATTACTGCCAAATCAGATGTTGAAGATACCGGCAAGAGAAAAGAAAAACTCAAAGGTGATATTGAATTTAAAAATGTAAGTTTCAAGTATCCTGATTCCGGAATACAGGCCATTTCAGACTTGAGTTTTAAAGTGAATGCAGGCGAAACAATTGCGGTAATAGGAAGAACGGGTAGCGGAAAATCGACCTTAGCGAATTTGCTCAATAGGCTTTACGAACCAGACTTTGGGGAAATATTGCTCGATGGAAAACCTATTAATACATATCAACTGCAATTTATGCGATCTAACATGGGATATGTTCCACAGGAAGTGTTCTTATTTTCAGATAGCGTGAGAAATAACATTGCCTTCGGCCTGCATGAAGCAGATCAGAATTTGGTAATTCAGGCTGCAAAAGATGCAGATATACATGACAACATCATGCAATTTCCTAGTAATTACGACACCCAATTAGGGGAGCGAGGTATCAATCTTTCGGGTGGACAAAAACAAAGGATCAGTATTGCCAGAGCGATCATTCGCGATCCGGCGATTTTGATTTTTGATGATTGTTTATCTGCCGTGGATACTCAAACGGAGGAGAAAATTTTACAAAGTTTGAAGCGGATAATGAAAGGTAAATCCTCGGTTATCATTTCCCATAGGGTATCGAGCATTAAGCATGCTGATAAAATTTTGGTGCTGGAAAGGGGCAAAATTGTGGAAGAAGGCAATCATGAATCCTTGCTTTCAAAGCAGGGTTTGTATGCAGAGCTCCATCGAAAACAGTTATTGGAAGAGGCTAAAGTCTAAGGAAAGCTTTGTAAAAATGCTCTTGTGTTTTCTGTTTGAAATTATTTGAGCTTTACAGAAGGCGCAAATAAGAAGCAATAGGAATAGCTAAAATATTCTTTACATTATTTTTGTTAGTCTAAGAACTTTCCGTTGATCCGAAGAGTAGTTACAATCATTTTTTAGATTAGCCACAAAGGCGCTAAGACCCAAATTTTCACGAAGAGATGGTTAGATATTATGTATTTAATTGCACATAATATCCATTGCAAAATGGACCATTTTTTGATTTCTTTTGCATCTTTTGCGATTATAAAGAGGATTCCAAATTAGCATCAAGAGTCAGCCACAGTGGCACTAAGGCGCTAATTTTTGCGAAGAGATGGGTAATTACTAAATGAACTATTGAGATCAAAAGAACCCAAAAAAATACAATTTAATATTTAATAAATTACAAGCAATTTGTTCCGTACATAGCAAGGAAAGACAATAGATCATTGGAGTTTACTTCCCCATCCCCACTAATATCCGACAAGCAAGGTCCAACGCAACCTATTTCACTTAGAAGAATTAGGAGATCTGAAACATTTATGACTGAATCATTATTAAAGTCTCCAACACAAACATAGATCTCATCACCCTCTATGATCCCATCACAATTGTTATCAAGGCCTTCAAAGGTGCCCGGTGCACCTGGATAAATAAAATTGTTTGAATCATCACAATCAATATTCAAATCGGAGCTAAAATTACCTGAAGGTGCACATGAAACAATGAAAAGCTCAGATCCAAGTCCATCTCCATCAGCATCTTGATACCAGTTTTGCTCAAGACCTTCATCAACTAAATCATTACAATTATCGTCTTGTCCATTGCAAATTTCAGGAGAATCCGGATTAACGTCTGCGTCAGCATCATTACAATCCCCTGCTTGCAATGAATAACCAGCTAATGCATTGCATGAAAGTGCAGTAACAGATAGTTGTCCAAAATTATCACCGTCATTATCGAGATACCAGACATCAGCCGAATTCAGCAAAATAGTTACTTCATCTGAGTACGTATAGGAAACTCCTGAACCTGAAACAGTCAATTCATAAACGGCATCTTCATTCGGCAAATTCGAAATGGTAAGTTGAGCCGTTCCTGGAGAATTAATATTATTAACATTGAATGAAGCAATTGCTCCTACGGGCATGCCACTGACACTTAGATTTACGGGGCCTTGGAATCCTTGTTCTAAACTGATATCAATAACAACATTTTCTGAAGCACAAAGCACAGGATCAACAGCGCTAGCATACAAGAAAGTTGGTTTTACTAGAAATAATCCATTCTCTATATGACTCACAGCTACCACACCTGAAGCGAAATAAGGATAATTAGACCATGTTCCGTTAAAATTGGAAGTATTGCTAGCAGGATATACGTCGAAATAGGCTACTTCAGTAAGATTAGCGTTTTCTATATCGATACCATCTAAAATTCTTAATCCACCTCTGTAATTCGATTGATAAATCAGATTTCCTTTGGTATAAAGATTATGATCAATAGCAGCGATTGAACTCACATAAGTACCTATCATAACAGGGTTGTCGAGATCCTGCATATCCCAAATAAATGTAGTAGTATTTACACCGAAATTACTTTCATCCAATTCATCACCGACCAGAAAATAACGATGATCTTCTGTAAGCCAACCTTGGTGAGTGTAAGCAGAATTTGCATAACCGGTAACCGAAATAGTTTGAGTATCTGTTGGGTCCGTAACATTAACAACGGTAACGGCATCTTCATTACAATTGAAAGAAATCTGTTGTCCTGTATAATCTGCATCCAGGCCTTCGTAAACCACAACCTGACAATCATGGGTATATCCATCAAGTGCATAATCTCCTGCAAGAACAGGAAGTAGGGGATTTTGAATATTTACAATGTGTAAGCCTCCGGAAAAAGTATTTGTTCCAACGGCATAAGCGAAGCCGGTATCTTCATTGATTGCAATATTGTGAGCTCTGCTAAATCCTCCATAAAATGCGTCTTCAGCAAAAGTCACTGGAGGAAGCGGAACACTTCTGAGTTTAGTGAGGTCGAATACTTGTAAACCGCTGCCACTCGCTTCTGAAACGATAAATGCGTAATTATTATACACTTTTATATCTCTCCACGTACTGTTATTAGCAGAGTGCTTGGGTAGGTTTCCAAGATAGACGGCATTTACAGGATCAGTGATATTGAAAAAGCTCGTACCGCTGGTCCTCCCGATCATTACATATTCCTGTGCATCTAATGGATCTGTCCATCCCCATATATCATTCATATTACCACCGCCAATTTGAGCGGGAGTGAAATGTTTCAAAAGATCAACATTGTCACAAGGATAAATCCCCGCAAAACCATCCACACAGGGGGTTTGGGCAGTTACAGAATAATTTAATGCAACAATAGCCGCAGCGGTTGAGAGTAAAAAACAGAGTTTCATAATTGCAGGGATAGGTTCTTAAAGCATAAATGTACGGAATAATTTAGGATGGTTTTTAACCAAAGATGTTTTATAAGTTAACGTGACTCAGATCACAATTATTAAATTATTATCTAGACTTGTAACAAACAATCCACAGAAATATGTTAAACATGAACTTTCTGATTCTGGCCTTGTCGGCGCTAATTCCAATGATTATGGGATTTATTTGGTACCACCCTAAAGTGATGGGGAATGTTTATATGAAAGTAACTGATTTGACCGACGAAAAAATTAAAGGCGGCAATATGGCTTTGATTTTTATTGTCTCTTACCTTTTTTGTTTTTTTATTGCTGTTACGCTACAATTCCTTGTAATACACCAATTCCATATTTCCTCGATCTTATTTGGTGAACCCGATATTATGACAGAAGGAAGCGCTGCTAATCAAATGATGACTACATTTAAGGAAGCTTATGGAGACCGCTTCAGAACATTTGGGCACGGTGCTTTACACGGTGTAATAACGGCAGTATTGTTTATCACTCCGATTATTGGTGTTAATGCTCTCTTTGAACGAAAAAGTTTTAAGTATATCTTGCTGAATGGAGCTTATTGGACCATTTGTGTTGGTTTAATGGGTGGCGTAATTTGTCAGTTTACCTGAGGAATCATAGAAACTAATGCATTTTAGCGAATGAAATTGAAGCCTCCGAAAGGGGGCTTTTTTTGAGGGGCTGCCAATAGTAGAAATAGAGTTGTGAAAATGAATTTTGGGATACATAGGTCCCTGAGCCCGCCGAAGGAGGTGCTGTGAAAGTTCTGTTAATTAATACCAGGTATGAGTCAGGTAACATTAACTTTCAGTATTATTACTTGTTTTAATATTCCAAGTATTTGCCTATTTCAAACATCAACACTCAAAAAATTTCAATAATGAAAATCATCATAGCAGGCGGCAGCGGATTTGTCGGAGAAGAATTATCCAATTTCCTTATCAAAAATGGACATGAAGTTTGCATTCTTTCAAGGTCTGACAAATCCTCCAAAAACCCTAAAATCAATTATTCTATTTGGACCCCTGATAAATTAGAAATGGATCATGGACTTTTAAAAAGCCACGATGCCATCATCAATTTGGCCGGCACGCCCATTAATGGTCGTTGGACTAAATCTTACATGCACGAAATTGAAAATAGCAGGGTGATGAGCACTAGGACTATCGTTAATGCTCTCAATCAAAATCAAACAAATATCAAAGTTTTGGTAAATGCATCTGCTATGGGGTATTTCCCTAGCAATACTGAGGTTCATGCTGAAGACGATGCTCCGGGCGATCACTTTCTCGCTAAAGTTTGTGTTGCTTGGGAAAATGAAGTTCACAAATTAATGAATCCAAATGTAAGGTCTGCCATTATTCGGATTGGAGTTGTACTTGATAGAAAAGGCGGAATGCTTAAGAGCGTAGAACCTATTGTGAAATTGGGACTTGCATCAGGACTTGGAAATGGAAAACAATTCATGAGTGTGATTCATCTCGAAGATCTTTGTCGACAATTCCTATTTATCATAGAAAATGAAAAATGCAAAGGTGCTTTTCATGGCGTATGTGAAGAAGCATTGAGAAATAAGGATTTCATGAGGACTCTTGCCCAAGTGATGAAAAAACCATTCTTTTTACCAAATGTCCCTTCATTTGTTTTGCATCTTGTGCTCGGTAAAGCGGCTTCATTCGTTCTTCAAAGCTTCAATCTCAGCTCAAAAAAGTGGAAAACTCTTGGATTTCAATTCAAATTTTCAAGCCCGAAATTTGCCTTAGAAAATCTCTATAGAGATTGATAACAAATGATCTAATGATTGTAATGTAATATCTTGCCTTGGAAACTTAAGCCCCTTTTGTTTGATTTTTTATTAATTACATTAAACAAATGTGATTTGATTTGGTTATCACTACATAAATATCAAATCATGAATTCAAAAAAACAAATTCTAACCGCTTTACTCCTTGTAGGCATCACTTTGCCAGGAGTTGCGCAAACAGCGCGTGTTCAAGTTATCCACAATTCTGCTGATGCCGCAGCTTCAGTAGTTGACATCTATGTGAACAATGCCTTGGCATTGAATGATTTCGCTTTTAGGACGGCTACCCCGTTTATTAACCTACCTGCAAACGCAAATATTATTGTAGGTGTAGCTCCTGCAAATAGCATGGATGCTAGTGATGTTATTGCAAGTTTCCCGCTTGGACAACTTGCAGAAAATGGTTCTTATGTAATTATGGCCACAGGCTTGCTTGATGCTATCAATTACAATCCTTTTGAAGCATTTACACTGAATGTTTTCCCAATGGGACAAGAAGCTGCAATGATGGCCGGAAACACAGATGTTTTGGTGTATCATGGCGGTACAGATGCTCCTTCAGTGGACGTTAACGAAATTGGTGTTGGTGCTGGTCAAATCATCAACAATATGAGCTACGGCGATTGGGCTGGTAATATGTACCTTGAGCTACCTACTTTGGATTTTATTCTTGACGTTACTTTGGCCGATGGAACCCCAACAGGTTTGCAGTACGAAGCTCCTCTAGCTTCACTAGGCTTAGACGGCGCTGCTTTAATAGTGTTCGCTTCAGGCTTTTTGAATACTGCAAATAATAATGATGGCCCTTCTTTCGGTTTATGGGTTGCTTTACCTGATGGTACTACCCTTGCACTCCCAGAATGGAATCCAACTGCACGTGTGCAAGTAATTCACAACAGTGCTGATGCTGCGGCTTCGGTAGTTGATATTTACCTTAATGGAAATTTGGCTGTCAACGATTTCGCCTTCCGCACAGCTACTGCATTTTTGGATTTACCAGCTTATGATACCATTGAAATTGGTGTTGCCCCAGGTAACAGTATGGATGCTGATGATATCATCGCTACTTTCCCATTTATTCTTGATGCAAATGGATCTTACATCGTAATGGCCACAGGCTTGCTTGATGCTATCAATTACAATCCTTTTGAAGCATTTACACTGAATGTTTTCCCAATGGGACAAGAAACTGCAATGATGGCCGGGAACACAGATGTTTTGGTGTATCATGGCGGTACAGATGCTCCTTCAGTGGACGTTAACGAAATTGGTGTTGGCGCTGGTCAAATCATCAACAATATGAGTTACGGCGATTGGGCTGGTAATATGTACCTTGAGCTACCTACTTTGGATTTTATTCTTGACGTTACTTTGGCCGATGGAACCCCAACAGGTTTGCAGTACGAAGCTCCTCTAGCTTCACTAGGCTTAGACGGCGCTGCTTTAATAGTGTTCGCTTCAGGCTTTTTGAATACTGCAAATAATAATGATGGCCCTTCTTTCGGTTTATGGGTTGCTTTACCTGATGGTACTACCCTTGCACTCCCAGAATGGAATCCAACTGCACGTGTGCAAGTAATTCACAACAGTGCTGATGCATTGGCAGCTGAAGTGGATGTTTATATCAATGGTGCTTTGGCAATTGATGATTTCGCCTTCCGCACGGCTACTGCATTCTTGGATTTACCAGCTTATAATACCATTGAAATTGGTGTTGCCCCAGGTAATAGTATGGATGCTGATGATATCATAGCTACTTTCCCTTTCCAATTAGAAGAAGATGAAACATACATCGTAGTTGCAAATGGTTTGCTTGATGCTGTTAATTATGATCCTTTTGTTCCTTTTGACTTATATGTTTTTACTCCGGGAAGAGAAGTTGCAGATAACAACACTAACACTGATATCCTTGTATTTCATGGCTCTACAGATGCTCCAACCGTTGATCTTTACGAAGTGGGTCTACCTGCTGGTGAATTGATTGATAATTTGTCTTATGGAGATTTCGGCAATGGAGATTACTTGGAACTTGCTAACGACAATTACTACGTTCAAGTTCGATTGGCTGACGGTACAACTCCGGTTGTAACTTATAATGCACCGCTAGAAACATTAGGTTTAGATGGTGCAGCAGCAGTAGCATTTGCTTCTGGCTTCTTGAATCCAGCAAATAATAATGATGGAGCTCCATTTGAAGTTTGGGTTGCATTACCTGATGGTACAACTCTCGCATTACCTGCGCTTGGCGCCGCTCCTGTTAATAATGTTTGTACTTCACCTGAAGCTATAAACGTTGGAGAAGAAGTTGATTGTGCTAATAATTCAGTAATTGGTGATTTATCTAACGCATGGAATGATTTCGGTACTCCTGATTGTGAATTGACTGGTGTAATTCCAACTGTATACTATACTTTCAATACTGGCTCTTTTGATGAAATCACTATAGACATTACTGCGGGCTTAAACTCAGGTCCGGAAATCGGATACTTGCTACTTGAAGCATGTGGTACTATGGCAGATGGTGTTGATACGCCTTGCTCATACAATACAACTGTTATAGGGCCAGTGACTGTTGTAGGATTGGAAGAGAATACAGATTACATTCTAATGATTTTCAGTAATCTTGATTTTGCGAATACAGCTGGTGAATTCACCCTCTGTGTTAGCGGTGATGATACAAACTCAATAACTGAAAATAACACATCCTCGTTTAATCTATTCCCAAATCCTAATAACGGCAGTTTCAATATTGAATTTAAGGGAACTGAAGGAATGCTTAGCATTGATGTGCTAAATTTAGATGGCAGAATAGTTGCTTCTGAGAGTCTTGTTGCTAATACTGGCAGTCGTGTTGACATGAATCTTGATCTTGCATCAGGAGTTTATATGATCAGAATGATTGACGAAAATGGTAAAGCGAAAGTTCAGCGATTTATTGTTGAATAATTTGTTTTGTTTTCATGAAAGAAGGAGTCGGTTTACCGGCTCCTTTTTTTTTAGATAAACTATGATCATAATTATTTTCAAGGCATTTATAAATAATACCGTATAGGAATCTGTAATAGTCCAATTCCGTATTACAGCATTGGTCTGTAACAGCTACTCTAACGGCATTTACCAATCTTTCCTGTAAAATGTTTTGGACTGTATTATATGCAGATTTGGTATAATACACCTTGTTATTGCAACAATTTTATTAATTAGATGAAATTTGCTGATAACAATTAGTCTTAAGAAAAGCTTATTAAATCTCAAAACCTTTCACTAAGCTATCAATCCACATAAATGAAAAAGTACCCTCGCTCCTACATTTCCATCCCAGTCAGTTTGGCCAGGTGCAACTTCACATAAGTCTGCCCCAACAATAGTTTTACCGCTTGATTTGATTCGGTTAAGCAAGTACATCAATTCTTCAAATTCTAAGCCACCAGCTACAGGAGTTCCGGTATTTGGACAAAGTTTAGGGTCCAAGCCATCAATGTCAACAGAGACATATACTTTAGCAGGAAGAGCATTTACTACATCATCACAAATTTGTTTCCAGCTTGCTCCTTCATACATTCGTTTGCGGTTATCTCGATCGTAAAAAACATTAATTCTGGAAGAATTGGCTATACAAAAGTCCTTTTCCTCATGACAGTAATCTCTAATTCCAACCTGAACCAATTTACTCACTTGATGTACTTCCTTAAGTGCATTGAAAAAGATTGATGCATGTGAATATTTAAAACCTTCGTAAGCATTTCGAAGATCCTTGTGAGCGTCAATAACAAGCAATCCAAACGCTTCGTGTGATTCAGCTACAGTCTTGATATATCCCAAGGGCGTACTATGATCTCCACCTAATAAAACCACTTTCTTACCCTTAGCAATCCAAAATTTACATCGTGCCTCAACCCATTGGTTCATCTGCATGCAAGCCTGATTCACATCTGCATATTTGGGACTAAGTTCAGGATTCGAATTTTCGTCTTCCCCTCTTTCCAGCGCTTCAATAATCAGCTTAGACTGAGGTTTAGCCGACATACTGAGTTTTAGAATCTCCTCAGGAATTTCATCCATGAAAACTCCTTTCTTCCAAAGCTGAGGAAAATCGTGATGACATAAGTCCAATTGATATGAAGCTTCGAGAATAGCTTGAGGACCTTCAGAAGCCCCTGAACCGTAACTCACCGTAACTTCCCATGGAACAGGCAGCACAATGATTTCGGCATCTTCAGCACCATGAGGAAGTCCGAATATGCCCGAGTTGTTATTGGCAACAGAATTTGGATTGAAAGAAGATAGTAAGTCGCTCATTGTAAATAAATTATGTGGGCGCAATGCAAAATCACATCGCAACATTAGTTTGCAAATATACAGGAAGCCAATAATTGTATAGAAATGATATCAATCCTTAATAGCGAAGTACTCTTTATACCAAGGAATTTGATGTTGATCGAGTGCTTCAGTTTTGAAGTTATGCTGCGGATTCAATTTCGAGTAAAGTATCTCCAGTGATGCAAAATCACGCTGGCTAATGACCTTAAACCCATTTCTGATTAATTGAGCGGCGCAAACACCTGCTCCCATTTGATACTTTTTGTTTTCAGTAAAGCGATTCCCATCATAAATTACCTGAGAACCACAAGCTGCATTTATATCCATTAATACGGCGAGTTCTATTGCATTCTCCTTTGCAATTTCAAGCATACGTTCTGAGGCCTTGATAATTCCTGCTGACCAATCTTCACCTGTATCACTCAATAATCGCGCTCTCCCTTCCAAAACATCTAATCCAGTCCCACCATGAATATCGCACATTTTCCGGGTACTTCCGAAGGAGAAATCCTCAGGGCAAAACCGAATTACTTTTGCTGTTTTATATTGTAACAATTTCAGCGCAGAGGGATATTCCCCATTGGCAGTGCCATCATAACCGCAAGTAATTCCGGCTAAACATGCACTTATTAAAATTCTCAAAGGTTGTTCCTCTGATGGGACTCTCAGATTTCTGAGGTGAAGCTAGTCTGTCATAATTCAATTGAATAGTGGTATTTGATTATTTTGAGCTATATCTTCCAAATCAAGCAATTTTCTTTTCGCCTGAAGTCCTCCGGCATAGCCCAGCAATTCTGCATTGCTGCCAATTACTCTGTGGCAAGGAACAAAAATTGAAATGGCATTAGCTCCATTCGCTGCAGCTACAGCCCTGATAGCTAATGATTTGTTCATTTTTTCACTTAATTTAGAGTATGATAAGGACTTGCCAAACGGAATATTCAGGAGTTCCTGCCAAACCGATTGTTAGAAAGTAGTTCCTGCCAAAATTATTGGAATATCAAATATTTTTCTACTTTTATTAAAATATTCATTTAACTGCAATTTAGCCTCATTTATCAATTCCGTTTCTGCTTCTTCATAATGAGCATCGAAATACGATTTAATTCGATTATCAATTGCAAGCCTCATCTTTCGGAATGACCAATCACATAAGCATATTTTAGATTCGAATTCAGCAATTGTAAGTTCACCTAGATCAGATGAATACTTGGATGTATAAATAGTTTTCATTTTATTAATACTTATTCTTAATAATTGAAACTATTTCAGCTACTGCCGGACAAACGAAAGTATTCTCATAAGTCAAATCCATAATCTGATACATGTTCTTCCTATTGGTATGAGGGTATTCTCTGCATGCCTTAGGTCTAACCTCATAAATTTTACAATAATTATTTTGATCCAAAAAAGCACAGGGAGCAGTATTTAAAACATAATCCCCTTCATTATCCTGATGCAAATAACTGGAAATAAAGGCTGAAGATTTGACATTCAGATGTTTGGCGATTCTATCAATATCGACCATTCTAAAAATTGGACTCGTGGTTTTGCAACAATTGGCGCAATTAAGGCAATTGGTTCGTTCGAAAACTTGATTGTGGGTATTTTGGAAAGTATAATCCAAACCAGCAGGCACAGTATTCCCTAGGCCTTGCAGGAATTTTTTGTTTGCCTTTTTGTTGCTTAGGGCTAGTTTTAAATATTGATTTTGTTTTGGGTCCAAGTTCACTTCCTTTACATGTTCGAAATTACATAAAAATATCAAATAGATAATGACTATTCTTTATGTGGATACTGAGTACATTGAATAATTACTTAAGCTTTAAGACTGTATTAGGAATAAAAAAGAAATTAGCAATAACATAATGCTAAGTTGATACTTTTTCCAAATCTCGCTCAACACGTTCTCGTGATTGAACTTGACACTGAAATTTCGGGTATTGCAGAAATATTCAATATCGAAGGCAAAATTGTACAAAGAGCAAATATAAACGGCAAGCGGGTAGTTGTAAATATTGAATCACTGCAAAGTGGATTATACATGATACGTTTGCTTACGAATGAAAACAGGATAAATGTTGCGAGGTTTGTGAAAGAATAATTCGACACCTAAATCGTAACAGGACTACATTTCGCAGGATTTCTTTCACACTAACCCTTTGCGGAAGGCCGCCGAAACAGCTTCTTGAATGCTGTTTACCTGGAGTTTCTCGTAAATCTTTCTGATATGTGTATTTACTGTTGGAATTGCAATTTGTAGTGAATCCGCTATCATTTTATAGCTTTTTCCATTCACCAACAATTGAAGTACTTCCTGTTCTCTCGAAGTAAGTTGAATGTCTGATGCCTTAGCAGCTTGCACCGATGTATTAAACAAGAGGCCGGTAACTTTTCGCGCAATACCAGGGCTCATCGGAGATCCACCGCACTGAACCTCATTAATTGCATCAACGATACCATCCGCAGAATAGCCTTTTAAAATATAACCTTTTGCACCAGCACAAATAGCTTTTAAAATTCTGTTCTCATCATCAAAAACAGTTTGCATAATTACAAGTGCATCGGGTGCCAATTTTGCAATTTCAGCAACAGCCTCTATACCATTCATTCCAGGCATATCGATATCCATAAGAATAACGTCAGGCCTACTAACCGAAATTTTAGCATTAAGACTTGAACAATCGGGAAACGCGCCGGTACAAATCATTTCTTGCCGACCACCTAAAACAAGTTCTAGCGAGGATCGTAGATTATCATTATCTTCAAATATAGCTACTCTTATTTTTGGTTGCATATAACAAATGTATGCAGTAAACTTAACATTTGTATCATTAAATTTAATGATGGACTGGGCAAATCAAGATTATACTTGTTCCACTTCCAGAAACCGAGATCACATCCAATTGAGCCTTTAATTGTTCTGCCCTTTTTTTCATATTTCGCAATCCATTACCCGAAACAACGCTATTAAGATCAAATCCGGAACCATTATCACGAATCGAAATATGCAATTGATTTAATTTTAATTCTGCTCTAAAATGCACGCTAGTCGCATTTGAATATTTACGAGCGTTATTGAGTGCCTCTTTGATGATGAGATAAACATTTCTTCGTTGTTCAATGCTTAAAACCAAATTATCTAGTGCTGGGTCTGAATGAAAGTCTAATTCAATTCCTGCTGATTCCAGAAGATCATAAGCTAGTCGCCGAACGCGCTGAAGCATAATTTCAAAATTGTCGTTTTGACTTTGAATGCTCCAAACAATATCCCTCATATTCTCCATACTCTCTGATGCCGTATCGCGAAGCTTCTTTATTATGAGCTTTTCCTGTGATGGGTTATTTCCAGTCTCTTTATTGAGCAAATCGCTGTAGATCACCAGCGAGCTCAGCGCTGAACCAACATCATCATGCAAATCAGATGCTATTCTGTCTCTAACTTTATGCAATGCTTTTAATTGGCGAATTCTCAGATTATAGAAATAATACACTAAACACAATAAGAGTACGACAATCGATCCAAAAAACCAAGCACTTCTGAACCAGGCAACCTTTACTCTAAATGCAAATTGACTTGGATCCGACCAGGTCCCACCGTTTTTTTTTGCTTTTACCAAAAACCGGTAATCTCCTCCCCTAAGATTGGAATAATTAACAAAATTCCTTGTTTTTGTATAAATCCATTCAGCATCAATTCCTTCCAATTTATAGGCATATTCTGTTTCCTTCTGAGGATGAAAATCAAGAGCACTGAAGTAGATACTGACCAGATTTTGATCCCAGTTTAAACACAATCCTTGCTTTATATCAATTGGAGACCCTTTGCCTATTAATCCATTATTAATTAATAAACGTGTAATATGAACTTTTTTCACTTCCGATCGGGCCTCAATACTGAGTGGATCAAAATGCACTAGACCGCGTTTACTCAGCAGCAAAAGATCACCATTACTGTGAGCTCTAATTAAACTACTAATATTATTACTGAAAAGGCCTGAATTCTTGCCAAAAACACGGATTTCATCATTCATGCTCCAATGAACTAATCCGGCTCTGGTGCTAATCCAAATATCACCTACTTCATCTGCTGCAATTCCTTCACATAAATCAGAAGGAAGACCGTCTTTAGCACTCAGAAGTTCGATTTTAGTTGTTCCGTTTTGGCTAATCCTGACAATCCCATTTTCAGTTGCTAACCAAATGCGTCCGAGAGCATCTGCCGCCATTTGATGAATATTACTTATTGCAGGGAAGTCCTTTCTGGAAAGAAAGGATTCAAATTGACGAGTATTCATATCAAAACAGAACACACCGGTCAAGTGACGTTGAAGAGAAAATTCAGAAATAAGCCATATTTTTTCTCCTCTGATTAATATTTCACTAAATGAAGGCACAGCCATCAGCGTATCTCCATCCTTCGCGATTATAGCTTCCGGTTGGAACAACACATAGTCATTTCCATCAACCATTGCCAATTTAGAATCAGCAGCCACCCAAATTCTGCCATTTTCATCTTCAGCAACTTCGTGGATATACCACATATAATCACGATGCCCCGGCTCAACCAAGGAATCAGGAAGAATAAGGTCGCAGTTTCCATTTAAACAGCGGTATAATCCTTCATAACCTACACTCAACCAAACATTTCCCTTGGTATCATTAAACCAGTTATTTATGCCTTTTAATTCTCTACCATTGTATTTTGGATAAGGAATTTGCAACCAAGATCGCACAAAACGGTTCCACTCATACAAGCCATTATCAGTGGTCGCCTTGCTCAGAGCTGCACTAGAATCGGTCAAATCCGGATATAACTCATAAACAGAGGAGGGTAATCCAATTCCGACATTAAATATTTCTTTATTAAAATTTCCACTATTATTATTAAATGTATACATACCTCTGACAGTTGAAATCCATATTTCAGAATCATTACATGAAATACCACTAATGTATTGCGGTTCCAACACATCCGGATATATGGAAGAATTATATTGCTGAAAGGATCCGGTAGTCAAATTATAGGACCCTAAACCTGCATTTCTAAAAGCCAACCAAAGCAAATTTGGATCTGAGACATCCGGTAAAAGTTGAGCACAAGAACCAGAGCCAAAATAGGAATTCTGCACCATCTCAAATCCGTCCTTGGTCATATTGAATCTATATAAGTATTCTCCCGCAACATGGATTTGATCATTCCAAATAGTGATTGCTCGGTCAATTAAATTTTTATTTTCCGGCATTGGATAATGTTCAAACGCCGAATTCTTGGAATTATATTTAAAAACGCCATCATAGCCGCTAATCCAAACATTGTTGTTGGTATCACAAACTAAATTTCGACCATGGTTCGCATATTCGAATTCGGGGTATTTGTTCGAATAAAAATACAACTCAGGCTCACGTTCTTTGTTGAGCATAAAAAGTCCATAGCTGGACGAAAGCCAAATGCGGTTTTCAGAATCTTCTGCAATACCTAATAATCGTCTATCAGCATCGCTTGAACTGGAGAAATTATCGGGAGTATGTTTCCATCTCTTAATCTCAAAATTATCAGGATTAAATCTTACCAATGAATTTTGTGTTATAAGCCACAACATCCCTTCATGGTCTTCGAGGATTTCCCAAATTCTGTTGCCTTCAAATCCTGTGCTATCGGAAATTTCAGTTCTAAAAATGAGGTATTGGTAACCATCATATCGCATCAAACCGTCATTACTGGCTAACCACACAAAACCATTCCTGTCGGTAATACTGCGATTTATTTCTGCAAATGGCATTCCTGAGCCCTCATCAAGCCGATTCATTTGAACAACAAGACTCTGGGCGTTAAGATAAGACGCCAAAAAAATGCCTGCTATGCTCAATATCAATCTAATCAAAAGGTTTATGCTAATTCAGTGCAAAATAAGAGTCTCATTCGATTATAGCACCATTATAGCTATCATTAAATTTGATGATGGATTGGCATTCTTATATGCAGTTGATTTGTACTATCATCCAACAATCCGCAAATATGAGAATCATTAGCTCCTTTCTATTCTTCGTTTTAGTCATCCAGAACAGCGTCACAGCTCATAATAACCGCAACAACTGCAAGTCTGCTGATTTTTCCAATGTAGTTGAACTAGTTTGGTCTTCCCCATCAATTGAGGCCATAGCAAGCAATGGAACTTCGCGCAATTTAGATGATTTGCTTTTAGTGGAAACCTTCATTGATGCTGCAAATAGCAGCACTGCATCAAAAATAAGTGCAACTGCCGGACCGGGATGCACTGACCAAATGGCCTGCAATTTTAACCCTTTAGCCACGATTGACGATGGAACTTGTTCGTATATCAGCGGCTGCATGGAATCAGAAGCTTGCAATTACAATCCTGGTGCAGGTTGCGATGATGGCTCTTGTGCTTATTTAAATGCCGTTTTTGAGTTGAGTGTAATTCAAGGAAATGGCTTTGTTGAATTGAATGCAAATGCTTTTGGCGCCACTGATGATCCTTCCTTTCCAATAGAATGCGATATGTACACGATTACTTATCCTGATGGAGCATTCACCATTTTGGATCCTGATTCTGGCGGTTTGGGAGATGGAAATCTTAACTTTCTATTTCATGCAAATCTACCAGGTGAATACAATTTAAGCTATACTGCTTGTTGTTTATTGTTCGACGGCACTGTAGCTACCTCAACGTATAATGAAAATTTTACGGTGTTCCCGTGTGATGAGTTCAATCCGGAAAATGAATGGCTCAGCATTGAAATGTACCCTTTTGGCGGTGGGGCTCTTAACTTTAGTATTATTGATACCGACACAGCAATAGAAGTCGAAACTGGAACTGCTGATTTTGAAACAGCCAGCATTTTCCGTGATGGAATTTGTATACCGCCTGGTTGTTACACTATAGTGATAGAACTCAACGGCTATATGGAGTTCAGCTTGGTTTCCGGAGAATGGATGTTTAACAATTCTGGCTTATTTGATCAATTAACGTATGTAATTCCTTTCAGCGTTAATGAAGTACTAGGCTGCATGGAATCAGAAGCTTGCAATTACAATCCTGGTGCCGGTTGCGATGATGGCTCTTGTGCTTATTTAAATGCCGTTTTTGAGTTGAGTGTAATTCAAGGAAATGGCTTTGTTGAATTGAATGCAAATGCTTTTGGCGCCACTGATGATCCTTCCTTTCCAATAGAATGCGATATGTACACGATTACTTATCCTGATGGAGCATTCACCATTTTGGATCCTGATTCTGGCGGTTTGGGAGATGGAAATCTTAACTTTCTATTTCATGCAAATCTACCAGGTGAATACAATTTAAGCTATACTGCTTGTTGTTTATTGTTCGACGGCACTGTAGCTACCTCAACGTATAATGAAAATTTTACGGTGTTCCCGTGTGATGAGTTCAATCCGGAAAATGAATGGCTCAGCATTGAAATGTACCCTTTTGGCGGTGGGGCTCTTAACTTTAGTATTATTGATACCGACACAGCAATAGAAGTCGAAACTGGAACTGCTGATTTTGAAACAGCCAGCATTTTCCGTGATGGAATTTGTATACCGCCTGGTTGTTACACTATAGTGATAGAACTCAACGGCTATATGGAGTTCAGCTTGGTTTCCGGAGAATGGATGTTTAACAATTCTGGCTTATTTGATCAATTAACGTATGTAATTCCTTTCAGCGTTAATGAAGTACTAGGCTGTATGGATACATACGCTTGCAATTATAATCCGGCAGCAACTTGCATGGATTCCTATTTATGCGCTTATACCACAGGATGTACCGACCCTTCAGCTTGTAACTATGATCCTGAAGTTGCTTGCGATAATGGAACTTGTAATTATTGTCCATCTGAAACATGGTGTCTCCATATCGACCTTTCTCAAATTGGGGGTGATATGGGTGGAGGTAGTGTATATGTCCAGAAATTTGACTTCGAACAAACAATTGTAGCGGTAGCTGAACTTGGCGAAGGGATATCTAACGCCATCTTCGATCTATGTGTACCTGCAGATACCGGATGTTACCAATTGTTAGTGTTGAATAATAATGTAGGAGGTTCTCTAATAGCAAATGATATACACGGAATATTTATAGATCTTGACTTCAATAACATTGAATATACAATAACTGGAGAATCTCAACTTATCACTTGGTTATATGACATTCCAAACCCGGATTTTTTTATTAGTGCATGCATGGATCCTACAGCAATAAATTATAACCATGAAGCATTTTGTCATGATCCAGCATTGTGCCAATATTGCAATCTGGAAGATAGACTATACTTGACTATTAACGATGCCAATCCAGGTACTTTTGATGGGACAAATCTATATATTTATGATCCAAGTGGTGCCAATGTTAGCGGAATTGAAAATGTTAACGGACTCTATCCACTAACTGAAGTTTTTTGCAATGATGGACAATGTGGGCTATGGTATGTGGAAGTAGTTCCGGGAGAACGCGCTTCTGATGTAACATGGTCGATCAGCAACGCCAATGGTGAAATACTCATGTATGGAGGAGCTGTAGATCTAGAAAGTTGGCCTGTTGATTTAGATTTACTTGATCAGTATTTACAAGTCAATTTTGTTTTCAATCCAAATGCATCTGAATGCGGATGCACTGATAATTACGCATGTAATTACAACCCCAATGCTACCATTTCCGACCCTGAGACATGCCAGTATTGTGCACAAGGATACAATTGTCTGCAATTGGAAATTACTCCAATGGCGGCTGAATTAATTGACGCCTATTTCTTTCCAGAATTTAGGGTTTTCAGCAGTACTCAAGAACTAAATATCACTGCTGGTTGGCTAAGTTCAGGAATCAACTACTACGGCTTTTGTGTAGAAGAAATGAATGGTTGCTATACGATAATAGCTACATCGCCCGCGATTAGTCCATTCAATTACTCTTGGAATCTAATTATTAATGGCGTCTCTGTGGCTGCGGGAGTGCAAGGAGAAACTCATGAATTTAATATTGGCGCTGTAATTTATGGCTGCACAGAAAGTGAAGCCTGTAATTATAATCAGCTAGCAAATTGTGACGACGGCACATGTAATTATATATATGGTTGCACTGATCCGATAGCTTATAACTTCAATCCGGATGCGCTTTGCGATGATGGTTCGTGTAATTATTGCTCCAACGATCAAATGATATTGAGCATGGGTGATACAGGCAATGACGGATGGGAAGGCTCACAACTCATGATCTTTAATTCTTTCGATGAATTAATTGGGACATATACCTTAGAAAACGGATCAGACAGCATCCTCAACATTTGCCTACCATTTGACTGTGAGCAATATACAGCAATTCTTACAGCTGGTACCGACCCATTAGAGTCTAGTTGGTTGCTTACCCATGTTACAGGATTCGGGTACAGCGGAGTGGCAAATCAACTGATTTCATTTTACGCAAATGAGCATATTGAAGGCTGCACAAATCCTTATGCTTGTAACTACGATCCTAACGCCAATTGCTCTGGTTGCAATTCATGCCAATTTTGCGATCAAAATGAGAACTGTCTAAGTGTAACAGTTCAATCGACTTTTGAAGGTGATATAAACTATGACCAAGGAATGATAATCCACTTTGATGAAGATTACCTTATCAATCCTGATTATAATAGCTATTTTGAAACCATTTATTTCGATAGAAATACATCCGCCGAACCTATGAATTATTCCATTTGCTTGCCTTATGGTTGTTATTCTTACGAATTCATTAATCTTAATCAGGCAGAAGATTTCACATGGACATTAAACGGTGTAAATGAATTTATTTCAGGTCAGTCGGGCGAAAGCGGTACTTTCAGCATTGGCATTGTAATTAATGGATGCACTGATCCAACGGCCTATAATTTCAATCCGCTCGCTACGTGTGACGATGGTTCATGTTTATGCTGTCCCTCACAAATGCCATGCTTGCAAATAGACTGGAATTATAACCAATACAGTTATCCAGATGGCGGAAACATTAGAATTATCAATTCTGATGGACAAATTGTTAATGAAATCGAAATGAACAATGGATCTGTGCCATTCAATAGCTCAAATATTTGCTTAAGCGATGGTTGCTATAAGTTAGAAGTATTGAAAGCTGCAGATTTAACCACTGAACTAATTGTAAATCTTGTAGGTACCAATGAAGGCTTTTTGACTATTACTGATTCCGGCGAATTGGTATTTACTGTTGGCTCCACCATTAACGAATGTTCTGATCCTGAAGCAATTAATTATAATCCTAACGCGATTTGCGCTTCAGTCGAAAATTGCCTTTACAATGCTGTGAATGCCTGTCCTCAAGATGTGAATAATGACGGATTGGTAAATACCGGTGACCTTCTAGTTCTTCTCGGAGCATTTGGAAGTGTTTGTCCATGAACTAATAACTAAATAAACTAATGAATAGAGGCCATTTCAATAAAATGAAATGGCCTTAGTTTTTCTCCGTTATTTCGAAATTGACTACATGCACTTTCTATTACACCATTGGAATTTGTTGGAATATAGTTTTTGCAAAATCTTCATTACCTTGATGGCCTCAAAAAAATGATTAAAATGAAGAAGTTTTTCTTGCTTATGCTTTCTGCTGCAGTTATACAGTGTAAAGCTCAAATAACCAGTATAGAGCTCATACAGCATTACACTATTGATGACATTTATAATATAGTTGATGGACTTGGGATACCTGATGATTTCGTAGCTGTTAATTACGAAGTAGATTTTTACAGAATCGGATACACTACTGCACATCCCAACGGCTCGGATGTGGTAGTTTCGGGTGCACTTTGTATTCCTTCCAGCACTGCTTGCCCTTTTCCATTAAGCAGTTATCAGCATGGGACTATTGCATTGCGATCCGATGCCCCATCATACCAAAGCGCAGAGGGCTTATTATGCGCTTTGCATGCATCAAGTGGATTTGTAGTTGCTGCTGCGGATTATATTGGACTCGGCTCTTCTCCTTTATTACATCTTTATGTTCATGCAGAATCAGAAGCAAACACATGTGTAGAATTGTTAAGAGCTGCCAGAGATCTTCAGGGAGATCTTGGTTATAATTTAAGCGATGAATTATTTATCTGGGGCTACTCCCAAGGTGGACATGCAACAGCCGCATTGCAGCGTAAACTAGAAACGGAACTCACGGAGGAATTCAGCCTAACCGCTTCTGCTCCCATGAGCGGTCCTTATTCCATTTCAGGTGTTCAGGCTGAAGTTTTAACCGCAGATGAACCATACCCCACGCCCGGTTATTTGCCTTATGTTGTGTTAAGCTATCAGGAAGCTTATGGCACTATTTTTAATAATATCAATGAGGTTTTCATTGAACCTTATGCATCTGCACTACCTGATCTGTTTGACGGTAATCATTCTATGGGTGAAATCAACGATTTCTGCCCTGATATTCCTAATCAGATGTTGCAACCTGCATTCAGAGCAGCCTATGAAAATGAACCTGAGCATCCCATGCGGATTGCCTTACAGGACAATGATGTGATGGATTGGGCTCCACAAATCCCAACTCTTTTAATTTATTGTACAGGTGATGATCAGGTAGCTTATGAGAATGCCCTTGTGGCTGAAGAAGCCTTTTATAATCAAGGTTCCATTTCGGTAGGAACTGCTGATATGGGTAATTTTAATCACGGTGTTTGCGCTCCATTTGCGATGTATGAAGGACTGTACTTTTTTAGCCAGTATATTGAATCGCCATTCAGTCCTATTGTTCAAGCTGATATTATAAATCCATCAGAAGAAAATGGAGGCAATGATGGAATAATTAATATAAGTGTAAATGCACCTGGCGACTGGACCTTCGAATGGAGCAATGCAGATGAAAATTTGAGCCCAGAAAATTTAATTCCGGGCGAATATACTTTAACTATTATTTCAGAAAATGGATGTGTTGTTAGTTATGATTATGAGCTCGATTTAAGCACATCCATTGGCAATTTGACCGATACTGAAATTCGAATTTATCCAATACCCGCTGACCAGTTCCTGAATATCGAATTGAAGGAAAATATGGCATTTCAAGTATTAAATCTCGATGGAAAAATTGTATTCCGGTCGAATGGAAAATCTACGAACAAAATTGACATTTCCGATTGGAATTCGGGCGTGTATTTTTTGCAAACCGAAAACGGTTTAACAAGAAAAATATTAGTTAATTGATTGTTTATTAATTATATACTAAATATTTAAGCAAATATTCTAAAAAAAATTCATCTTTCGTGAACTTCGATCTTACAAAATGGTTTTAACACCAACAACCACTCAAAGGGTTGCGATCGTAAGGTATTATTATTTTGATTTTGGATTTATAGCCCTGTTCCAAACGAGGATCAGGGTTATTCTTTTATACTCATTATGAAGAAAAAAATAAGCATATTCTGGCATCGTCGTGATCTTCGACTCGAAGATAACTCAGGACTTTTTAAAGCCCTGAGTGCTGATTTTCCAGTCCAGAATATCTTCATTTTTGATAAAAATATCCTCGGAAAGCTTGATGATAAATCTGATGCTCGTGTAAACTTTATTCATCATGAAATTGTGCGACTGGACAAAGAACTGCAAAAATTCGATTCCAGACTTAGGGTTTATTATGATGACCCTCAATCTGCATGGGATAAAGTTCTTAATGAATATGATGTTCAGGTTGTATACTGCAACAGGGACTATGAACCCTATGCTCAAAAGCGCGACAAAGAAATTCATGATTTATTAAAAGCAAGAGGTATCGTTTTCCAAGGCTCCAAAGACCAAGTAATATTTGAAAAAAATGAGGTCATAAAAGACGATGGGAAGCCTTATTCCATTTTCACTCCTTACATGAATAAATGGAAGAAAACCCTACAGCCTAATTCATTCCTTTCTTTCGATACTTTAAGTTTGAGTGCAAATTTCCATCCAACAAAAGATTCAAAAATCCCTGAATTAAAAGACATGGGCTTTGACAAATCTTTGATCGAAATTCCATCCTCTTCGATCAATGAAAAAATAATTGATAAATACTCCGAAACTAGGGATATCCCTTCAATAAATGGCACTACGCGATTGAGTGTTCATTTGAGATTCGGGACAGTAAGCATCAGACAATTGGCAAAAGTTGGAATGAAGTTGAATGAAAAATGGCTCAATGAACTGATTTGGCGGGATTTCTATCAAATGATTCTATTCCATTTTCCACAAACAGTAGATCATGCTTTCAAACCCGCTTATGATCGAATTCCGTGGATAAATGATGAAACGCAATTTGAAGCTTGGTGCGAAGGCAAAACAGGGTACCCGATAGTAGATGCAGGTATGAGAGAATTAAATACTACTGGCTTCATGCACAATAGAGTACGCATGATTGTTGCGAGTTTTTTAGTAAAACATTTACTCATAGACTGGCGTTGGGGGGAGCGCTATTTTGCCGAGAAATTACTTGATTTTGATTTAGCTTCAAACGTTGGGGGATGGCAATGGGCAGCTTCTTCAGGTTGTGATGCTGCACCTTATTTCAGAGTATTTAATCCGACTGCCCAAATGGAAAAATTTGATCCTGAAATGAAATACGTAAGAAAATGGGCTCCTGAATACCTTTTAAATCCTCATGATGCTCCAAAACCAATAGTAGAGCACGTATTTGCTCGAAACAGGGTTTTGGAAACCTACAAAAAAGCATTAGCCTAATAAACATAGGAAATTCCGAACAAGCCGCATTTAATCTAGCCTGTACTAATTAACTTTGTGGAATGGATCCTCTCAAATGTATTAAAGTAGTGGAACTGGCAAGTGTGCTTGCAGGACCGGCAGTAGGCATGTTTTTCTCAGAACTGGGAGCAGAAGTTATAAAAATTGAAAATGGTCCGGCTGGAGGCGATGCCACACGCAATTGGAAAGTTGCCGGCGAAGACCCAAAAGCTTCAGTAAGTGCCTATTTTTCAGCCATCAATTATCATAAGAAATATATTATGACCGATCTACGCGACCTCGTGGAACGTGAAAAGGTATATGACATGATCATTGAAGCCGACGTTGTGCTCAGTAATTTCAAAACAGGAGATGATGTGAAATTTGGCATGGAGTACGAGCGTCTAAAGCAAATGAATCCGCGTTTGGTCTATGCCCATCTTCGAGGATTTGATTCTGATATTAATCGCACTGGATATGACGTTGTGCTTCAGGCAGAAGTAGGATTTATGTCGATGAATGGTACTAAAGAAAGTGGACCGGTAAAATTTCCGGTAGCCATTATAGATTTATTAGCTGCACAACAATTAAAACAAGGATTAATGCTCGCCTTGTGGCAGAGAGAAAAAACCGGAAAAGGTTGCTTGATTGAAACATCGCTAGAAGCCTCCGGTATTGCGGCTCTCGCAAATCAGGCAACTGCCTATTTGATGCTCGGAAAAGTGCCAACTACAGCAGGTTCTGAGCATCCAAGCATTGCACCCTATGGAGACACTTTCAAATGCAAAGATCAAAAAGACATCGTACTGGCTATTGGAACTGATAAGCAGTTTTTGCATTTGTGTGAAATTCTTGGAAACGATTCAATAGCCCATGATCCACGTTTTGCCCACAATCCTGAAAGAGTTGTTAATCGGGAAACAATGGTAGATATTCTAGTTCCACTTTTTGCTCTGCAATTTCGTGATGATCTCTTAAAAACCTTGATTGCAGCAGAGGTTCCTGCGGGTGGAATAAGAGATTTAAAGGAAGTTTTTGAAAGCCCTTTTGCTCAATCCATGATTTTGGAAGAAGTGATTGACGGCATTGAAACCAAAAGGCCAAAAACAGTAGCATTTACGATAAAGGAATGAATCGAGAAGATTTAATTTCATTACTCGGCTCAGGCTCAGGACTTCAGCCAATAAACAGGGTAATCAGAAAGATTCAAAACGGAGAAATTGAACTGAAATCTGTAGTTAACCAAGCTATTTTAGCGGATTCAGTACAAGGGAAAAATGCAGCATGGACCATCGAAGTTTTAGCTCGTGAAAAGCCTAAATTAATTGCGCCCTTCTTACCTGAAATAATTGCTTCTTTAAATGATATAAAAGATTTCAGGCAACTCGCAATTCTTCTGCATTTGCTCAGTTATTTTGAACTAAGTGCTGAAAAATTAAGTGCAGTAATCGACCTTCTACTCCAGTGTTTGCATAAGAAAGAGGAAGCGGAATACATACAATATTACGCAATACAAATACTTGAAATGCTGGTAGTTGATGAGCCTGCTTTTAAACGAGAAGTGTTGCTCAATATTGAATCTGCCTTGCCCCTATTAACTAAGGATTATGTTCTAAATCAGGCCAAAAAGCTAATTCAGAAGTGTAAGAAATAAGGGAATAATAATTTATTAAATACGATTTAAAGATTTCCCTTTTCAGGCAATAAAATCAAATATTGCTTACCTGATTTATTCAACAAAGAAGGTTGGCGTAACCAAGGGTTCAGAATCTTAAGCGATTTATAATTAGTGCCCTGTTGCTGAGCCCAAACAGCTAAACTCTCAATGCCTGTATTTATAGTTACCGAGCGAGTTTTATAAGGCTCATAGAGATCTTGTTGACGCATGTGAAATCCGTAATTTCCCGGATCTTGAATGATAGCTTTAACGGCCAGGATTCGGTAAACATAACGACCAGTTTCCTCATTCAATAACAAATCCCAATACGAGTTCACATTTTGACGATTAATTTGCTTTTCCACGCCGCCCATTCCCATATTGTATGAAGCTGCTACGAGAGGCCAAGATCCAAATTTTTTGTAGGCATCATTCAAATATTTACATGCCGCTTCAGTAGCTTTTATTACATCGTAACGCTCATCTACTTCTTCATTCACTTCCAATCCATATTGAATTCCGGTTTTATCCAGGAACTGCCAATATCCAGTTGCTCCGGAAGGCGAAACTGCATTCGTAAGACCACTTTCTATTAGAGCGAGGTATTTAAAATCTTGTGGAATCCCATTCTTCTCCAAAATAGGTTCGATTACAGGAAACCATCTATTGGCGCGCTTTACCAATAAAAACGTATTGGAATGCCAATACGTATTAACAAGAATTTCCCGGTCAAGTCGCTCTCTAACGTCGGTGAGTTCTAAGGGAACATTCTCAGCACAAAACTCTATATTCTCAGGCACTATCGGCGAAAACACTTTATAGTGTTCGTTCATATATTGCAAATATTGCAAATCAGAAACTTCATCCTTAGGACTAAATCCCAACAATTGAAGAATAAGCAAGGCAAAACCTGTTCCTGAGATAAAAACAGCGCTGATGACTAAAATTTTGTTCTTCATATCAATATTTGAATAAGCCTTTCTTAATGTTTTTTGCAGCTATCATAAACACTGTTGCAATCACAATCAAAAGGTACGCCATAATCAATAATGTCCAGAGCTTGTTCCATTCATTTATAAACAATACCATGATAAGAGCGAGCTGGATATGTATCAAACTAAATAACGCAAAAATCCACGCTATAGTGCTATCACTCCATCCCAAATAGCTTAAGTGATGTGCACTGTGATCTTTGCCTCCAACAAAAGGCGACCTTTTATTCCTTATACGATTAATACTTACAAGAGTTGTATCTGCAATTGGTAAAACGAACACCAAAAATGGCAATACAATATTTCGCAAATCAATACCAGAACCCATATTCAGATTCCAACAAAAGCGGATCCCCCCTGCTGCAAGTAAAAGTCCTAATAATTGACTACCTGAATCTCCCATAAACAATTTTGAAGGGTTCCAATTATGATATAAGAAGCCCAATAAAGAACCTGTCATTCCCAGTAGAATCACAAACGGAAAGCTTCTGCCTGTTTCAAAACCATGAGCAATAAATAAGAAAAATAGAATGATGAAAGTAGATACCACGGTTGTAATAGCATCCATATTATCAAGCATATTGATGGAGTTCATCAATCCAACAACCCAAAAATAAGTGAGGATCATATCCGGAATGGTACTGTGGAAAAAACTTATGGATGTACCTGTTAAAATGAGAGTTAGTGCACAACCAGATTGAGCTGCAAGCTTCAAACCAGGTCTGGTATTATAAGCATCATCAGCCAATCCGGAAAAGAAAGCAAGCGTGCCTGCCAGTATCCAACCTAGTAATTTGATAGAAGGAAATCCGGAGCCGCCTGCTATGAAGAAAGCGGCTATCAGACTGAATAAAAAACAAATGAAAAAAGCGATTCCACCGGTTGCTGGTTTGCTTTGTTCACTCCATCGCACCATCACTTTCCCAGGTTGATTCTTAGTCCCTAGGGTTTTTAAAAATCGCAAAAGAACACTGTTTAAAGCAATAGTGCCAATTATACAGGTAATAAAAACTCCTAGTAAAATCCAAAAAAGCGACGTTTGATTCATTTTTAAAAAGGGCTTTGAAAATGACTAAATGGAGCCGCGTTATTATCTCTGTCTGATAAAATGGCAGGAGCTAATGGCCATTTTATATTCAAATCCACATCATTCCAGCGAATTACACATTCATGATCAGGACTGTAGGTTTCTGAGCATTTATATTCAAAAATGGTATCATTTTCGAGAACTTGAAAAGCATGTGCAAATCCTTTGGGAATAAGAAATTGATATTTATTTCTTGCATTAAGCTCTATTCCAAAATGTTGCGCATAGGTAGGAGAATTTTTGCGCAGATCAACCGCCACATCCCATACAGAACCTTGAACTACTCTTACCAATTTATCTTGGGCAGTTGGGGGAATTTGCAAATGCAAACCTCGGAGTACGCCTTTTTCTGAGCGACTTTCATTGTCTTGTTTCCAATGAATATGCAAGCCTGTAAGTGCGTTAAAAAGGTTCTGATTGTAGGATTCCAGAAAGTATCCCCGTTCATCAAAATAAACTTTTGGCTTAATTATAAGTAATCCTTCAATTGGCGTTTGCTCTACCTGCATGGTTATGGTTAATGCGGTAGCAAGATAGGAATAGGAATCAAAAAAAGAAAACAGAAAGAAATTCTCTGCAAATGAGCTTTGTATGCCTGTACTATGTAAGTTTTACAGCGTGATTAAAATATTGTATCTAGCCACTCAATCGCTTATTACATAGGCTTTATGGGCTGATTCCAAACTTTTATTTTGTCGCCCTTAGCAATTCCGCCCAGCACTTCAACGATCATTCCATCTGACATTCCAAGCTCCACATCACGACGTTCAAACTGATTGGGAGAGGTCTCCACCTCTACAAAAGCCTTCATTTCCTTATCATATTGCAACAAGCTCTCGTTAACAGTTAAAACACTGTCCCTTCGTCCGAGCACCACATCAGCATTAGCCGAATATCCGGCTCTGATAAACTGACCAGGCTCCAGCTTTACCGCTGCTTTAATCAGAAACTGAATGGCTCCATTCTCCTCAATTCCTTTAGGTGAAATATACTCTAAAGTGGCTTTAAAGTCTTTGCTCTCCATCGCCCCGATCCTCATAATTAAATCCATGCCGGCATTCAGTTTCTCTACTTCACTCTCATCTACTTTTCCTTCAAAAATAAGGTCAGCCATATCGGCAACAGAGGCAATTGTAGTTCCTTCATTAAAATTATTGGCTTCAATAACGCTGTTTCCTTCTTTAATTGGAACATCGAGTACCATTCCCGAAATAGTAGATCGGATAAGAGTATTGGTTGCTGCGCCTGCACTCTTAGCCACTCCATCTTTCACAATTTGCATGTTGTCCTCAGCCCCTGCCAATTCTTCACGTGCTTGTTTCCGGGTAGTTTCAAAAGATTGAAACTCGGCAGCGGCAATTACGCCTTGATCAAGTAATTTTTTATTCCGATCAAAATCCAGTTGAGCATTTTCTAAGGAAATTTTTGCCCTGTTCACACGATTCTCAGCATTGCTCAAGTTCGCTATATCAGGCACAATTTTCACTTTTGCCAAAAGATCTCCTGCTTTAATGGTATCCCCTGCTTCCACATAAATTTCTTGGATGATGCCTGAAATTTGCGGCTTAATCAAAATCTCCTTTCTTGGAACCACACTTCCTGTGGCCACGGTTTTTTGAATCACATTGGCAATAACTGCTTCCTCTGTGCGGTAAGTCATAGGATCAGCTTGCTCCTTATCATACAAAAAATAAAATGTATAAATGGCACCACCAATTATTAAAACAGTTAGAATTACTAGTGGTATTAAACATCCTTTACGCATAATGAATTTCAGTATTTAATAAATTTTTATCAATAAATTAACCATCACTTCGGAGGGCATCAACAGGTTTTATAGCCACAGCTCTAAAGGCAGGCAACATACCAGCAAAAGCACCGCAAACAATCATAGCGGCCAGAGCAAAAGCAACAACACGCCAATCTACTCCCGGATTTTTAAACGATCCTGTTTCTCCACCTGAGTCCATTAAACTATTCACCAGCTCAAGCAAACCAACCCCCATTATCATTCCCAACATTCCGGCAATGGAAGTAATAAATAAAGTTTCCTGTATCACTTGTCGCATCACCTGAAATGGAGTAGCACCTAATGCTCGCCGAATACCAAACTCCTTGGTTCGCTCTTTAACCGTAATAAGCATGATATTCACTATACCAATTATACCGGCTAAAAGCACCAAAAACCCCATAAAAAATCCAACGATATCAAATGCTCCAAAAATGGTGTTTAACTCTTCCATTCTTTCTTGCAGATTCCATGATCCGAATGCTCTTTGATCATCTGGGTGTATTGATTTTCTGGCTTTTAGAGCACTATAAACGGCTTCTTGCATTTCAGGGATCGAGTAACCATCAGCACTGAGCATGCTCAACCATCCCACTTGGTCACCCATGTGGAACGCCCGTTGAAATGTAGAAAATGGGACAAATATCGACTGTTGATCTTCCTCTGCATCTTCCCCAGTTTTTGTGGATTTAAAAATTCCAACTACCTGAAAATTCACCCCACTAATTTCAATATAGGATCCAAGTACAGTCTCTCCAGACTGATACAATACATTTTTAACTTGCGTACCAATAACACATATTTTTCGATATTCTCGGATATCGCCTTCGTTTAAGTATCGACCTTGAATGATCTCAAGAGGCTCCACCTGAATAAAATCAGGACTATCGCCATAAACATTGAAAGCACCAGTTTTAGTACCGTGAACTACATTGTTTCCTCCACGCCAGCCACCGAGTTGATTTCTGGGCGCAACCACACCTACCTGAGGAATGTTTCTGCGTATAAATTCAACATCACTGTTATTTAATTCTACGGATCGTCCTTGCTTAAATCCTTTATAGGGCATAGAAGTTGACATAGTCCACATGAACATACTATTTGTAGCTGTACCCTCAAACTCTTGCTTCACTCCGTTTTCTAATCCATTACCCGCTCCTACCATAAGAATCAGCATCATGATTCCCCAGGCCACACCAATAGAAGCAAGAATGGTTCTCACCGGATTTCTCAGGATAACCTGCAATATTTCTAGCCAATTATCGCGATCCATATTATTCGTCTTTCAATGCTTCTACCGGTTTAATAGCTGCAGCCCTAAATGCGGGAATAAATCCACTTATTGCACCCGCAACCACCAAAATTATAATGGCTGATAAACTCGACCAAAAGCTAACACGTGGATCCTTAAAATATTCATGGTCCATTTGTCCGCTGATACTTTCCAATGCCAGCACGCCCGCAATTAAACCAGCACAACCCGCTATTAAAGTAAGGAATACAGATTCCTGCAAAATCAAACTTATAATAGACCATGGACTAGCCCCTATTGCTTTTCTGATTCCAATTTCCTTTGTTCTTTCTTTAACTACAATAGACATAATATTGGAAACTCCAATAATACCGGCCATAAGCGTTAAAATTCCCATTATAAAAACAAATACTTTAATTCCCAAAAATATGTTCTCAAAACGTTTTGCCTCTTCGTTCATATTTGTAATATCGATACCGCGCTGATCTTCGGGATGAATTTTGTATTCCGCTCTTAAATAGGATGCTATTTCATCTGAAATTTCTATGCTGCGCTCAAAATTATTTTCTTCGTTAGAAACAATGAACATATCAATGGCATCTTTCCCCCTTCCAAAGAGATTTTGCCCTGTGGTTATGGGAATATAAACTTGTCTGTTTTCCCATCTGGAATTGCCATCTCTAAATGTTCCAACGATGGTGAATCGAATACCAAAAATTTCAATTTGTTCGCCAATTGGATCATTCTGCTTGAAAAGATCATCGATAATAGTTTGACCAATAACAGCCACTTTGCGAGCATTTTGAATATCGCCTTGATTAACGAATCTTCCGGCAGTAATTTCAGTTTTTTCAACAACAGCATGAGCTGGATGCACTGCTCTAACACCATATTGACCTTGCTGACTTCCAACTTTAAGGATTGCACCCCAAAAAGACAATCTTGCGGAATAGTCTATTACACCGTCAATGACCTTGGCTTCTTTAACATCTTCATTATTGAAACGAATGTTTCTATTGGGTTTATAGCCCTGATAAGCTAATGCAGTTTGTCCGCCTCTTACCCATATTGAATTTACAGCATCTTTCTGAAAAGTTTGACTCACACCACTCTGAAGTCCTTGACTCAATCCAAGCAAAACCACAAGTATAAAAATACCTACCGCCACAGATAATGACGTTAACAATGTGCGGAGAGGATTCTTCGCCATTGTGTCCAATATTTCCATCCACTTGTCTAAGTCAAACATCTCAGCTAACGATTAATCCATCTTTTAACCTAATAATTCTGTCTGTCATTTGAGCGATGTCTTGCTCGTGGGTAACAATAATTACAGTCATCCCTTTTGCATTAACGTCCTTAAGTAGCGTCATAATTTCATGGGATGTAACCGAATCGAGCGCTCCAGTGGGCTCATCAGCCAAAATTAGCTTTGGTTCAGCAATCAAAGCTCTGGCAATTGCTACTCTTTGCTTTTGTCCGCCCGACATTTCCGAAGGCAAATGTTCAGCCCAATCTAATAATCCCACTTTTTCAAGATACTCCCGAGCTTTATCCATCCTCTTTCTTCTGGGAACTTTCTGATAATAAAGTGGCAATGCTACATTCTCAGCAGCCGTCTTAAAATTGATCAAATTAAAGGATTGAAAAACGAATCCCAGATATTTGCTTCTGTACATGGCAGCTTTGGTTTCGCTGAGATTTTTAATCATCTCACCATCCAAAATATACTCGCCACTATCGTAATTATCTAACATACCCAGAATATTCAACAGTGTTGATTTTCCGGAACCAGAAGAACCCATGATCGAAACTAGCTCTCCTTCATTAATTTGAGCATTAATTCCCTTTAATACCTCAAGTGGTTTATTACCCACCTGGTATGATTTCCGTATGTTATGAAGTGTGATCATTATTTAAACTGCCCTTTCAAGAGGAATGATCAAAGGTAGAGCCATCTATCGGGAGCGACAAGGCGGATAAAGAAAAATTTGTTAATTGTGATAAACGGATAAAAAAAACCGAATATGGCAATTAAAAAGGATTAGCGCAGGAAAACCATGATATAACAAACTATTCAGTGAGTTCAGGCTCCAATTTATCCTCCTGAATCATTTGATAAGAATCCAGAGACATGCAAAACAACTCCAGATTCTGAAGCAATTTTACCACCCCAGCCTCATCAAGATTATGCTTTTTTGAATAATCAGCTAAAGACGAAGCAGTTGCATCTTCAAAAGCGATATCTTCGGAATCCTGACCTGAAATCATCATTTCTGACACCCCATCATTACCAAAGAGACAAGATTGAAACTTAGTGTATTGGGCTTCTTGTTCGGGTGTAAAAACTGTTTCATTACAAGCTGTAAAAAGTAGAACACTCATAACAATTAGAGACTTGCTAATAGACGCAAGCAAAATGGAATGTTTCATGCTGATTTCAATTCTTGAACGAAATTAGTGAAAGTATTTTGTGAAAAGGACAAATTGACTGTCAAAATTTGAAGACAACTAACCAAACGTATTAAAACAGTCAGAAAAACAATAGAAAAAACATAATATTTAGACTTTTTTGTTCACGTATCAATATATATTTTAAATAATAGCTATAAATATTTCAATTAATCAATACATGACGAACGAATAAAAATATCTTTAAAAAGTATATCAAAATCAATACTTCATAATAATCAAACGAATTTGGGCATTCGGATGGCAATTACAAAAGCAGATAATATTGTAATTATGGCGACAATATAAATAGCATAATTTAGTCCAAAATAATCTGCAACAAATCCAGAAATTATAGCTCCGAACACATATCCCAAATCTCTCCAAAGTCTAAATACACCAATACTTTCAGCTCGCTGAGTAGGATGAGTATTTGCTGCGATGGTGGTTAAAAATGTAGGATACACCAAGGCAGTGGCCAATCCAAGCACAACAGAAAGAATAACGAGTGAATTGAATTCATCGAAGAAAGGAATTAACAAAATTGCTAATCCTTGTAATAACATTCCCCAAAACAACATTTTTTTTCTTGAGAAAACATCCGACATTCTGCCAGTAAAGAGCTGAGAAATACCCCAAACCGTAGGATAAATAGCAGTTATTATCCCAACATTCTCATTATCATAATTCAAATTAATGAGCAAAATAGGTAATAAACCCCAAATCATTCCATCATTAAGATTGTTTACTAAACCGGCTTGAGCGACAGAGCTTAATGTTCTGTCATTTAGTGAAGTATCTTTAAAAACGCTTCTCAAAAGAGGTTTTGGACTAATTTCACTTTCCAATACTGAAAATTTTCTGGTGTCTTTTACTAAAAATAGACTAGTGAGAAATCCAAGTATAGATAGACCAATACCAAGGTAAAAGGGATACGGAACAATTCCATATCGATTTGCTATATAACCGGATAAGAATGAAAATATGCCTAGTGCAATATAACCTGCAAATTCATTGAAACCCATTGCAAGACCCCGTTGTTTTTCCCCAACCAAATCAATTTTCATGATCACTGTGCTGCTCCAGGTTAAACCTTGACTAATTCCGAGTAGAATATTTGCAAGAATGACCCAATTCCATGAAAGTGCATAAATCAGGATAAAAGGGACCGGAATTGCAATTATCCATCCGAGCACCAAAAGCTGTTTCCTGCCAAATTTATTAGCAAATCTGCCTGTATAATAATTGGTAATTGCTTTGGCTAGACCGAAAGCTGCAATAAAAGAAAGGATAGCCGTTTTTGAAGTTATTCCGAATTCAATTTGAGCAAATTGAGGAAAAATGCTCCTTTCTATACCGATCATTCCGCCAACAAACGCATTTACCAAGACTAGCAGCAAAAACTGACTTAAGTTTTCCTTTAATCCTAACTTGGGTAAAGCCTGGCTCATTTATCAATTACTTTGACTGAGCAATGCGTGTTGCTCTTTAATATTTTGCTGAAGTACCTCCGTCATCAATTTATAGGCTGTCATAATTTTTTTGTTCCTGATTGAATAGTAATTGCACTGCCCGCGTCTCTCACAATTGAGAATTTGATTTTTGGTCATTATTGTCAAATGCTGCGACAAATTCGACTTCAGTCCACCTATCAGCTCAAGCATATCCGTAAAACAAAGTTCTCCTTTCTTTAAAAGATTCAAAACTTCAATCCTGAGGGGATGAGCGAGCGATTTATATAGCTCAGCTTGCAATTCAAATAACCTTCGATCAGACATAATAGAATCGTTTATTAGTTCACAAATATATAAACTAATAAACTATTTCAGAAATTATGTTTTCGTTGAGCTTTGAAAATTTTAATCCAAATTAGCCCGATACTTAAACTGATAGTCCTGTTTTTATTAGCTTTACGATCAAAGATCTTTTACAAATGGAATCTCCAATTATATTCGAAAAGCGCGGCAGTATTGCATATATCAGCCTCAATAGACCTCAAGTATTTAATAGTTTCAATCGGGAAATGGCATTATCATTACAGGAAAAACTGGATGAATGTAATCACGATATTTCTGTCAGAGTAGTAGTACTAAGAGGTTTGGGAAAAGCATTTTGTGCAGGTCAAGATCTACAAGAAGCAATTGATCCAAATGGGCCAGGACTTCCAACAATTGTAAACGAGCATTACAATCCAATTATACTTAAAATTCGACATCTTCAAAAGCCTATAATTGCAGCTGTAAATGGTGTGGCTGCAGGCGCGGGAGCCAATATGGCTCTTGCTTGCGATTTTTGCATCGCCAAATCATCAACTTCTTTTATTCAAGCATTCTCCAAAATCGGTTTAGTACCTGATAGCGGGGGAACATTTTACCTTCCTCGCCTCATTGGAATGGCCAGAGCCACTGCACTTACAATGCTTGGCGATAAACTCAACGCCGATGAAGCAGAACGTATTGGCATGATTTTCAAAAGTGTTCCTGATGAAGAATTTGAAACATTTGTTGAAACACTGGCAAGTCGATTGTCCGAAATGCCTACACGCGGCTTATGGCTCACGAAGAAAGCGCTCAACGCTTCTTTTGATAATAGTTTGGAAGAACAACTTAGGCTTGAAGGAGTTTTACAAACTGAAGCAGGCCTTACTTACGATTATAAAGAAGGAGTAAATGCCTTTCTGGAAAAAAGAAAAGCGGAATTCAAGGGCGACTAAAAACTACAAGGTTAGGTTCAACATTTAAATCAAAAATCGTTGGAAATCATCAGTTTCCAATACCAATCTTCGGATTTAGGATGTTGTTCATCAAGCATTGCTCTGAATTGATTCGCCTCTTCTTCAGTCACTGGATTGCGTTCCAAGCCAAGAGGAGTTTCCCTGCTCATAGATAATTCCTTGAGTGTTTTTATTATCCCCTCAAATCCTTCCAAAGAATCGGCAATCATAAAAGGTTCCCAAATTCCGGTGCCGTGTTCTGCCATAAACACTGGTAAATGTGCATTGGAAGTATCAACGAAAACCGGATCACCTTCTGTTTCATCTTTGCCAATTACGATCCAGCTTTCCTTCCATTGACTGGGTCTTTTGCCACAGAGTGATTTACCATTGGAATCAATGGCATAGCCCAACTGAGCCTGATCCAATTCGCTTGACTTAAAAATGAAAATACCTGAAAACCCGATATTTACTGAACTAATGCTGCCTAAAATCTTCGTAATTTGTTCTTTCGCAGTCATAAAGCTTTCTCATTAGTGTGGATGCAAAGAAAATGATTATTCTCAAAATTTTGAATTTATTTCGAAATGATTCAACAATTCAGTAATTTTCAGAGTCTTCCCAATAAGACCTTAACCACATGACGCCAAAATCTAATGCTCTAAAAATGATAGCATTCTTGATGCTAAGCCTATCATTTTCAAGTACAATCCAAGCTCAATGCGAAACGGATTTTGATCTTCAACAAAAAAGACATTTTGACGAACTCATCGCTACTCTTGCCAATCGCGGTGATCGCTCGCAATATATTGATGTCCCTGTTGCCTTTCATATCGAAACAGTGAATGGAAATCCGGTTTACAATACGAATAATTTGGTAGCTGTTATGGCCCAATGTAATGATTGGTATTCTCCCGCGAATTTTGGAATTAGTCAGTGCGGGCCTACCTTCTATTATGCTCAAGGCACATCTTCGCCCGCTATTAATCATGTGATCAATGTTTACATTGCTACTTCTTATAATGGATGCGGTGTTTATTACGGTCATATTATTATAAATCCAAATTGCTCCTTGCCAATGGATGAAATTCTCGCCCATGAAGTGGGTCATGCGCTTGGATTACCCCATACCCACGGCTATACGAATTTTGGAACTACTGATGAATTAGTGAATGGTTCAAATTGCAGCACCCACGGAGATCGATTTTGTGATACTCCCGCTGACCCAAATATTTTAGGACTGGTGAATGGGGCATGTGTTTATGTTGGCAATCTTACAGATGCCAATGGTCAACAATACACTCCAAATACTGGAAATATCATGTCGTATACAAATGGTAATTGTCGTTCGCATTTCAGCGCAGAACAGCATGAGCGCATGTACGATGTGGCTTCTTCAGCTCAATTCAACTGTTGCCTCACCCCTGTTCCCTCTCAGCAAAATCTGAACACTTGTATCAATACTTCTATTCTGATTGATGCCAATAGTCCCGTGAATACTATTCGGTGGTACGATCATCCAACAGCCGGAAACCTTGTTAACGAAGGAAGTACTTTTCAAAGTCCGGAACTCAGTCAAAGCACGGCTTGGTATATTGAGGCTTTTGATGGTTGTGCAAGCGATAGAGCGCGCATTTTGGTTGAAGTGCTTCCCGGATCAGGCGTGCTTAGCAATATTCCAAAACAGATTTCGATGTTCGAATCAAATGGAGAGCAAGGCGGGCAAAATCCAGGTCAAGGTTTGGGTGGATACGTTCAAGATATAGTGCATACAGATAGCATGGAGTACATGATTGTAAGTTCAAAAGAACTTTGGTCATTTGATGGCGATAGTACCAGACTAATTACAACATTTAATATTGCTGGTGGAACAAACGTAGCTTCTATTGTGGATGCAGAAGGCATGCTTCTTTTAGGATTGAATGACTGGAATGCTAATCAAATTCTTTACAAATCCGACGGTACAGCGGCTGGAACGGTTGAAGTAAAAAGCTGGAATGCCAATGATTATGATTACAGTAACTATTTGCTAACTCCATTAGGAAATAATTATATATTTAGCTTAACTAGAGCAGATGGATCTGCTGAATTATGGCAAACGGATGGTACAACAATAGGCACTGCTCTAATAAAAGCACTACCAGAAACGAGTGGATATAACGACTTTGGATTTTATCCATTTAACGGAGAAGTGTATTTCGCAGCCAGTGATGTAGAAGGAAATTCTGAACTTTGGAAAACGGATGGTACTGAAATTGGAACATTCATTTTTGCCGACATCAATCCATCTGCTTCTTCGTTCCCCAATATTATTGCTGATTTTGGTGGGATGATGTATTTAGTGGCTATTGACGGAGTTAATGGATCTGAGCTCTGGCGAACAGATGGAATAGTTCAACCTGAATTAGTTACCGACATCAATCCTGAAGGAAGCTCAGGAATTGGTGAAGCCTTCAATTTAGGTGATCATATTTTATTTATGGCAACAGATGGCATTACTGGAATAGAACTTTGGAAAAGCGATGGAACCCCGGAAGGAACTGTTTTGGTTGAAGATTTGAATCCTGCATCTTCATCATACCCTGATGAATTTTGCAATTGTAATTCTAAAGTGTATTTCGGTGCTAGTATTGCCGTTGGTGAGCATGATGCGCTGTTTTCATACGATCCTGCCACAGGTGAAACGGAATTAATTAAGCGTTTTGGAAACAATGGATATGGCGGCGTTGAAGATCTGCTTTGCCAAAATAATCAAGTGTTTTTTAGAGCTAATAATACAGGCTATAACTCCGAAGTTTGGACTTCAGATGGCAGCAATAGCGGGACTACTATGATTGCCGAAATTCATCCTTCTCCGAGTATAGGTTCCTATCCATCTAACTTTTTTGGACGAAACCAAAGGGTGTTCTTCACCGGTAGTAATGGCCTCACTGGAAATCAGCTCTGGACATTTGGGGAAGAGGATTTAAAATTTTGCAAAGGTGATGAAGTAACGATCAACACAGGAAATACTTCAGGTGCTGTGCATTGGTATGAAGACTCAGAAGCAAACAATTTACTACATACTGGATTTAGCTATACCATTCCATCGATAGATGCAAGTACTAGTATATATGCCCGCTTTGAAACGGGCGGATGTTCCAGCGATATTAGAGAATTTCGAGTGCAAGTATTAAGTATTGATTCTTTGGACTTCGATGCCATGATTTGTTTCGAAACAAGTACAAATCTTATTGTACATACCCCAATTGAATTAAATAACATTATTTATTCCATTAATGATGGTTTAAATCAAGCCAATTCCACATTTATCGATCTTACTGAAGGAGACTATTTAGTCCGCGCTAGCTATGATTTAGGTTGTTCGGTAGATTCTCTAATTTCTGTAAACGAAGCAGAAAATGTTATCGCTAATCTGAATATTATTGGAGATGTGCTTTGTTATAATGATGCCTCAGGCATAGTGGAGGTTTCAGCAATTGGCGGGGCAGGAACACTTCAATACACCTTGGATAACGGCGAACCGGTAATTTCAACTTTGTTTTCGAATTTAATTGCAGGTGAGCATACCATTCAAATACTTGATAGTTTACAATGCCAATATGACGCATTAAACTTTAGTCTTTCGAGTCCTCTTGAAATTGAAGCCACAATAGGCATAAGTCCTTTAGTTTGCGGCAATGATTGCGGGGCAGAAATCCTTCTTTCGGCCACAGGAGGAACGATTTTGAATTCTTATGTTTATTCATGGTATAATTCCAATGATGAGCTTTTGGAATCACAAACATCCGAATTGGCCAATAACTTATGTGCTGATATTTACCATGTAACAATTAGGGATGACAATGATTGTGAATTAATTTTGGAAGAAATATCCATAGATCCTTTGGTTTATACCACCCTTTTTGCAGATATGGATGGTGATGGATTTGGTGATGATGCTATTAGTATTGACACATGTGAATCAATACCTGATTATGTAAATATTGCTGGGGATTGTGATGATTCTAATGAATTCATTTATCCTGGGGCGCCGGGCAATGGAGATGGTATTGATAGTAATTGTGATGGGTTTATAGACACGGAAGAAAGCGCATGTCCAGGAGATCTTAATGGGGATGGCATTGTGAGTGCTGCGGACTTATTGCTATTCTTGGGAGGATACGGATGCAGCCAGAGTTGCAATGTAGATTTAGATGGCGACGATGATACAGATACTAGCGATTTACTGCTTCTCTTGAGCTTTTTTGGAACGGATTGCAATTGAGCTTTTAGTCAGACTTTGATTGATGTTGTTTCTGCTTTACAATAGGAATAACACTATTTAAACATCGTTTTTAGCGGCTCCCAATAGTACCGTTTCCAACCTTGTTTTAAATCTTCTGCTTTATGAGCTGGAATATCTGTTTGAGTGAAACTAAGTCTCGTTTTACCCTCTTTTTCTGTTAACAAAAATGAACAAATCGAAAAATGATCCTCCGGCCAGCCTTCTTCTTGAAAATGCCATGCCTGCACTATTTTGCGATTTTGTTTCAACTCCATATTATAGCCACTGCAATAGCCGTCAAAAATGCTAAACTGGCCTCTTATTTTCTTAGTCATAGTAACTTCTGAATTGGTAAGAGTCGAATGTTTTCGTGCATTCATGAAGACTTTGTAAATCGCTTGCGGACTTGCATTTACAGTAACACTTTGACGTATTGATGCCGTTTTCATTTTGAAAAATTTTCAGCAATATACTGGTAAATATAATCATATTGAGACCTGAGCAAGTTTCCAAAACAGTTTCACCTATTTCTGCTGTTGCAGGATTGAAATACATGATTTCGCATCTTTTAAGATTAAAATTCAGCAGAAAATCCTAATTTTCAGCGCAAATGAGCAAGTGGATTGATATAAATGAGCAATTGCCTAGCGATGGACAACGATTACTGGCTTTTGTTCCGGGTAATAAAGTTTATCTCCCTGGGAACAGCGGTAAATTCGAAATGAGAGAAGTTATAGTTCTTCGTTTTATCCAGAATTTCTATCCCGAAGGCTCAGAAAAATGTATCAAACATGGCCCCCATTTTTGGCAAGGAGAGGGCAATAGCAATCATTTTTTCAAAGATGTAAGTCACTGGCTAGCAATGCCCGAAAGTCCATCTATATGAGCCAATCAACAACAGCAGACAACATTCGCTATCTTTTTAAGTATTATAAAAAAATTGCCGATGGCGCATTGTCGCAAATTAAAGATGGGGAGCTGCAACTCTCCGCAAGCAAGGATGATAATTCCATAGGCATCATAGCCAAACACATCATAGGAAACATGAATTCTAGATTCAGTGATTTTTATGATTCCGATGGTGAAAAGCCATGGCGAAACCGGGATTCTGAATTTGAAGATGATTTTTCGAGTTTGGAGGAGCTCTCCATCAAATGGAACTCCGCATGGAATATGCTTTTTGAACTATTGGAGCATTTAAACGAAGAGGATCTTCAAAAAACCATCTATATCCGAAATGAGGCTCTCAGCGCTGAACAAGCCTTTCTCAGACAAACCAGTCATTACGCTTATCATATTGGGCAAATAGTATATGTGGCCAAATGGATCAGACAAAACGAATGGCAAAGTTTGTCAATTCCCAAAGGAAACTCTTCACATTTCAATGCGGAAAAATTTAAAGAAGAACAAGACAAAAATCGTTTTTTCAGCTAAGAACATTCCGAAATAAGGGCATTAGCAGAGATTGTACCTAATCCAAAAGCCAATAATATAGACTTGTGTCTAGAGAAGTTTGGGTTTAAGTTAAAGTGTCTTAATCGGCTTCACTTTTGTTTTGTATGAAATTTTAAAAGCGGGAAATCCCACATAGGAAATCCCGCTTTTAAAGTTTTATCGGACAGCGTTGCTATTTAGTCTCATTTATCCTGCTATTTCAGGATTCAAAAAGCATAACAGCGCATAAATTGTTTATGACTGAGTTCGGATTTACTCGAAATCAACCTTGGCGAACTTCTGGCTCTTTTTCCAATCGCCAAAAATTACCATTTGATTTTTGGTGATCTGCTCACAAGTCTTTGGAACAGTCATTATTTCAACCTCTTGTTTGCTAAATATCCCTTCCTTTTCCCACTCTCCATATTGATCTACAGTAACAAGAACAACCATTGAACTTTTTCCACTGCTATAATTTTCAATTCGCTCACCATCTTTGATGTAGAGGTTTTTCTCATTGTCGTTGAATACAAAATACAACTTACTACCTACAATCGCCATCGCATAAGAGCTGAAGTACCCTCCATCATTGGTGGAGTGCTGGCGTTTTGGAATCTGAATTGACCAATCTATTTGTCCAGCCGGACTGATATTTATAACAATCAGATTATTATAATAGTAATGGTAAGTTGTTTGAGTTGTTGTACCACCATTAGGCGAGGAAGTGTGGGTTGTAACTACTCGAATAAAGAATTGTTCACCAACTAACACTGCACCACCATCTTCTCGCAAAATGAGGTTATCAAGGTTGTATTCATAGAGATCAAGATCTTTTCCTTTCTCCACTTTTTTTTGCGCCTTCTTCGTTTCCTTTTCAGTAAGCGTTTGCATAAAGAAATCCAATTCGAACTCTTTCTTGGAAGATGTTTTAGGAGTTAGCGTGGTAGCATCAATAGCTAAATAATAAACACCCTGAATCCTGCTGGTGCCACTTTCAGAGTAAAATCCTGCGCAAATCAAATCACCATTTTCAGCAATTCTGAACGTTAATTCGCTAAGAAATAAATCATCAAGCTTCAGCTCATAGTCATACTTTTCCTTGCCTCCCTTGCTGTAACAAATGATGCGGTAAGTGTAATTAGGCTTGTCTTTAACCCTTTCTTTAACTTTATCTTTGAAGAGTCGTCCCAAGATATACACATTACCATTTTGGTCAATACTTCTTTGACTTACAGTTAAAGAGTTCATCTTCATATTTACTATCAATATCGCTTTCCCATTGCAATTCCATTTTAGAATTATAGATCTGAAATCCGAATTTGTCAGTTCCTTCTTTCTCATGTGGTTTATCGAAGAAAATCATAATGTGACTTGAATCACTTGAAGTTTTAAACGAGTAACTTCCACTATTCCAGCGCTTTTGACCGGCATAATCAATCTCCGCAATCTTTTTCATATTGCCGGGCACCAAGGTTTTCTTGTTGATTGTCTCCACGAACAAGTAATTCTTTTCTTCCTTTTTATTCTCAAAAGATGAAAAGAGATAAATCTCATCGCCTATATGAATAATTTCTTCAAGCCCGTGCTTCTTTTTATCATGAGAAAGTTCCAACTCTACAGAAAGTAATTGCTTACAATTCAAATCATACTTTTCAAGCAGCGAACTAGATTTTTCAGAACGCATAGCGTAGAAAGCGTCGTTTTCTACTGCAAAAATGTCTTGAAGAGTTGAAGAACGAGGAGCTTTTATTTCTGGTCCCCAAGTTACTTTGGCTTTAGATGTGGTTCGCTGCGCCATTGCGCTCTGTGCCGCGCAAATAGACAGAAGTGCCATTGCACTCATCATTAATTTTGTTTTCATTAACATTTTTATTTGAGGTTTAAAGCAAATAACCGAGTTTAACTTGTGCTATAAATTAGGTTGTAACTCCAATAAGATCAGATTCATGATGAGAAGCTGGTATGTCAATATACCTATAAAGTTGACCAACAAGTGCTGTTGCAAAATCAAAGATCAGACGGCCCTTGAATTGCTTTTGTACACCGCCCATAATTATGACATCATTGAACTTTACAATCCCTCCATGAAGGTCATAAGCTCTATGTCTGAACATAACACCTGTGTACATGCCTTCAGGTGACTCTTGGTAAGTTAGGAAGTATTTTCTCATTCCCAATATGAAAATACGAACCACCAGATTCATAAGCTTGGAACGAAATAAACTTATTAAAAACTAGCACTTTGTTGTAGCTCGCAACTTGAAAGCCTATTCTGGCATCTGTAGTAGATGCCGCGTCAAAAAATGCATACCGTTTTTCAAATGCAATTCCTGCTTCAGCATTTCCCAAAGTGAGAAGTTGGACGTTAATAACATTGTTGCCGAAACAGAGCCCGCCATCAAAGTATTTCGAAACATCCTCGTCTTGAGCTACCACATAGTTAGTAGAAAAGATAAAAAAGGAATAAATGAAAAAAGTATTTTTTAGCAGGCCTTTTGAGTGACTATTTCGAAATAAATGACTCATTAACTTCAGATATTGGGTCTTTTTGGCCTCTAAAAATATAAAAATGTTTTACATGTACAATATGAAAATATCAAGAATTAATAATTGGGTTCTAGAAAAACAAAATAAGAGCGTCCGTTTGCAGCATAATTTCAGTCTAAAATATGTGAGTCAAGATGTAATAGGATTTTGAGTTACGCTTTATCAAATATCGATTTGGCAAAATGCTGGCTTATGCATTTCTGCGAAGAAAAATTATACTATATTCAGTTTTAAAAATTTTGCACAACATAATTTTGAGAATCCGCTAAATTGCACAATACAAACCGTTATCGCAATACAAATTCATCGCAAAACAGCCAGGCAGGCGAACCTGCGGCATCATGCCATGATGGGCAAAAGCCAATATTTTTAGCAATCATTCTGAAAAACCGAGCTTGAACTACTTCGCCTTTCCATGAAAATTTTGCTACAAACTGCTCCTCAATATCAGGACCTTTATCAGATTTTACGGTAGCAATTGTCTGCCAATTTTCGGCATCATTAGAAACCAAATATTCCACCTCCGTTGGCAAAAAGATCCATGAATTGGAGTATTGGTAAAAGCGAGCGCTTAGTTCAGAAATAGATGCTCCATCGCCCAAATCAACCCAAGTATCCATATTTCTTTCTTGCAGTGCTTGCCAATTTCCGTCTCTGAAATCTAATGATCCCAAATTTGCATTAAATAATGCGTTATCACCACCACCGGTATAACTGGGACTGTACGCATGATTCAATTTAAACTCCTTTCCTAAGCCCTTGTGAACCGCAAAACCGGCTTCAATAACATCACCATAAGGCTTGGTTCCTTCAACATCAGTAAAAGCCTGAGCAGACAATATGCCTGATTCCGGCAATTGTATTGGCTCCTCGTATTTTAGAATTTGCTGACCATAAGAATAAAAAACATGCAACTCAGGAATACCGGGCAATAGCTCAATTTGTACTTGAGCATTTTTAAGTGTGGATTGCACAGAAACAGGATTAGTTTCTAATCCTGATTTAACTCCCATGGCATCTAATCGTTTCACATGAGATTTCATCCTTTTTCTAAAATCGGCAAAATTCTTAGTCGTATCTGCCGTCCACAATACTTCAGCCATCGCCAACATACGCGGAAACATTTTTGAGTCCACCGTTTCCTGAGGTGCTCTTTCAGTCCACATATTACACTCTGCTCCACGAATTAGGGCTGCTTCCTCTGCATTTAGTTCTGCAGGAATTGGATTAAAACTATAAACCTTTTTGAGATCAATAGCTTTCACATCATAATCGAAATAAGCATGTGAAGTTGGCGACATAATTGCTTCATGCCCAGACCTAACGGCGGCAATTCCACCATCCACACCTCGCCAAGATTGTATGATTGCGCCCTCAGGAATTCCACCTTCCAAAATTTCATCCCAACCAATAATATCCTTGCCTTTAGATTTCAAATAGTTACCCATTCGATTGATAAACCAAGTTTGCAATTCATGCTCATTGCCAAGTGATTCCTCTGCTAATCGTGCTTGACATTTGCTGCATTCTTTCCAGCGAATTTTAGGAGCTTCATCGCCACCAATGTGAATATAAGGTCCTGGAAAGAGTTCGACTACTTCGTTCATCACCGCTTCAAGAAATGAGAAAACCGAATCATTTCCAGCACAATAAACATCTTTAAAAACCCCCCATTCATTCTCCACTTCTATTTTATTACCTGTGCAGGAAAGCCAGGGATAACTTGCAATAGCAGCAGAAGAATGACCCGGCAATTCAATTTCAGGAATAATTAAAACATGAAGACTTTCGGCATAAGCTACAATTTCGCGGATATCATCTTTGGTATAAAATCCTCCGTAAACCGTGCCATCTGCTTCTGTTCTGTATGCGCCTACCTCAGTGAGTTTGGGATAAGCATCAATTTGAATCCTCCAGCCCTGATCCTCCGTAAGATGCCAATGCAATACATTCATTTTATGATAAGCTAAAAGATCGATATATCTTTTTACGAAATCCTTATCCATAAAATGCCGGGCGCAATCCAAAAGCATACCCCTGTGTTTAAAACGCGGATGATCTTCAAGTTGTAATCCCGGAATTATCCATTGATCATTTTTAGAAGTTGTGCTATGTAAAATTTGACGAAGCGTTTGAATCCCATAAAATAATCCTGTATTTGAATCACTTGTAAACCAGATATAATCTTCTTCTACAGCCATAGTGTAGGCTTCACTTTCCGGATTTCCTTTAATCAGATTTAATAAAATGCTTCCATCATCGGGACTTCCTTTTTTATAAACTTCTTGCACCAAATCTAATCCGGTGAGATCCAATATCAAATCATGCAAATACTGCGCTTCCTTTACTGCATCAGCAGAATAGGTAATGATGGTAGCTTTAGTTATGGCAAAATTTTCGGATGCTCTGGCCGTGTATTGATTTGGCTTAGGAAGCAGAACCGGCAAAGGCAATTCAGGCTGCTTGTTACAGGCCGACAATACCAGCAGCAGTAAAGCGAAATGAGGCAATAATTGCCGGAATGATTTTTTCATGGTGTCAATAGTTCTTTAGCCTGATCGATAGGGCCTTTTTCTTGGAGAGGAATAAATTTAGAAGCGATACCCAAAAACTTGTATTTTTTTTCGCCCAATTCAAATTCATAAATAGAACCTACAGCAAAATTAGTTCTGCTTGTGCTAGCTTGTACAATATCTGCCATTGGTCCACTAGCGAGACTAACTAAGGCTTTCTCCGTTTCTGAATTGCTACTGAATTCGTTTTCAATGTATGATTTTACAAAATCTCTGAAATCTGAAACATCAGGATTGGTGAAATATAAAATGACTGCAATTACAGCCAACAGTGCAAGAATGATAATGGATTTCATGGTTGCAAATTTATGGTTTGAAAAGCAGCGCAAGCCATAATTGCGGCTGTTTCTGTTCTCAATCGGTTATGGCCCAAGCTAAGACTTTTATAGCCATTATTCCAAGCCTGTTGAATTTCTGCTTCTGAAAAGTCTCCTTCCGGACCAATCAGAATCGTTGTTTCAGAGGCAGGCAATAATTCGGAAACCAAGGATTTATGAGCATCTCCGCACCAGGCGATATATTTAGCTCCTGTTGATTTATGTTCATGAACAAAATTCGAAAAAGACTGAAGTTCGTGCAAAATCGGAAGGTGAAATTGCTGGCTTTGTTTAATAGCAGATTGAATGATTTTATGCAAACGATCTACTTTAAGAGCAGGACGTTCAGAGTAATCGCAAATGAGCGGGACAATAGAACTAAGGCCTATTTCGGTACATTTTTCAATACACCATTCTAAGCGATCGTGGTTTTTTGTTGGCGCAATTCCTAAATGCAATCGCGGCAAGGGTTCTGGTATAAATTTCACTTCAATAATACGGGCTTTGCATAGCTGTTTGGAGGTATCTTCCAGAACTGCCTCAGCCATATTTCCGCGCCCATCGGTAAATTGAATTCTATCACCGGCTCGTTTTCTCAACACTTTCACAATATGCCGAGACTCCTCAGCATTGAGTTCAATCAATTCAGTGCTCAAGGAAGGGAGAAAAAACAACTGCATGCTCAAAGATATATATTCAGGCGGTTTGACAAGTTAATTTAGAAGCAATCCTTCAAAATTTGCAAACCTTTATCGAAGCTTTTTTGAACAGCGAGACTATCGCCATTTATTCTTCGGAAAACATAGCCATTTCGCTCGAAATAGGCAGAGGCTTCAGCGTAGGCAGAATCGTTCAAATGACTACTTTCAAACACAATGACTTTCGGTTTATGTTTTTCCAAATCATAAAGTTTAACGATTTCAAAATCGAAGCCTTCCGTATCGATTTGCAAAACATCAACCTCAGCAATTTTATATTTCTCTCTTAAAAAATCGAATGTTTTGCATTCAACAGGTACAGATTCAAGATACTCTGAAGTGTAAGTTGGGGTTTTTACTTGGTACCGAGCTGCCAATTTATCAATCTCTCCTGCATCCACTTTATTCTGAAGAGTAGGTAAATGAAAGGTGCTCAAACCCGTTGCCCAGCGCATATTACAAAAGCTTATGCGATATAAATCCATTATCCCATTATGATCATTTATAGCAATATTCTCAATATGAATTTGAGGATTTCTTCGGTACAGGGGAAATAGCTTGTTTCTATATACTCCTGCCTGCGGTTCAATTAGTAAACCTGACCATTGATCACGTTTGATGTATTTGTGAATAGGGTCATGGGTAATTCCATCGTTTGCGCCTACCTGAATTACATAAATGTGGGGTAGATCTTTTGAAAGATTATTATAAAAACAGGCTAAGGTGGCTTTCTTCGGTTTATATATGTGGGTATGATAGAAATTCAGAATAACAGAATTTCTGGCCGAGAGTCTAAAGATGAGATTTTCATACCCCCTTTTAAAAAGCATTTTCACAGGCAATGTCAGATTTGTCTGAAAAATAGGTAATTAGATCAAATGAAAAGAGGCCGCAGCAAAAATTGCTACAGCCTCCTTGGTATTGTTCAATTAAAATGATTAGATACTCACCACTGGCCTTGGAGCTGCTGCCATAATTTCGGCATTCGCAAAAGACTCGTACTTCTCAAAATTCTTCACGAATCGAGTTGCTAAATCCGATGCCTTGCGGTCGTAAGCTTCTATATTTTCCCAAGTATTTCTTGGATCCAGCACTTCAGTAGGTACTCCCTCACAAGATGTTGGCATAAGCAAGCCAAATACAGCATGCTCCTTATACTCCACATTTTCGAGATTCCCTTGCAATGCAGCAGTAATCATAGCACGGGTATATTTGAGCGACATACGCTTTCCAACGCCATACTCTCCCCCACTCCATCCGGTATTGATTAACCAAATGTTCACTTTATTGCTATCCATTTTAGCACCTAGCATTTCTGCGTACTTCGTTGGGTGCAAAGGAAGGAACGGGGCGCCGAAACAAGCAGAGAATACCACTTGAGGATCTTTAATTCCTGCTTCAGTACCAGCCACTTTTGCAGTGTATCCTGAAATAAAGTGATACATCGCCTGACCTTTATTTAGTTTTGAAATTGGAGGTAAAACTCCAAAAGCATCACAGGTAAGGAAGAATATATTTTGAGGAACACCAGCTTTAGAATGCACAACGATATTATCGATGTGGTTAATTGGATAAGAAACGCGGGTGTTTTCTGTTCTCGAGGCGTCGCAATAATCAGGAGTTACTCCATCATCTTTAAAACCAATATTCTCTAGAATAGCTCCAAAACGAATGGCATCAAATATTTGTGGCTCGCGTTCTCTTGTTAAATCGATGGTTTTAGCATAACAACCGCCTTCGAAATTGAAAACAGTATTATTAGACCAGCCATGCTCATCATCACCAATAAGTCTGCGATTTTCATCACTTGATAGGGTCGTTTTTCCGGTTCCAGATAAACCAAAAAATACAGCGGTATCTCCTGAATATCCAACGTTTGCTGAACAATGCATAGAAAGAACACCTTTATCTTGAGGAAGCACATAATTAAGGACACTAAAGATTCCCTTTTTAATTTCTCCGGTATAACCGGTACCTCCGATAAGAATGAATTTTTTTGAAAAATTGATTACAGCGAAATTGTGCTGACGTGTGCCATCTATAGAAGGATCGGCATGGAATTCAGGCGCACATACAATATGCCACTCGGGTTTAAATTCCAGAATTTCGTCTTCAGTTGGACGCATAAACATATTGAATGCGAACATATTAGACCATGGGAACTCGGTAACAACCCTAACATTCATCCTGTATCGCTCATCTGCACAAACGTAGGAATCACGAACATAAACTTCTCTACCCTCAAGGTAGGCGCACATTCTGTGGTATAATAGGTCGAATTTCTCCGGTGTAAAAGGAAAGTTTACGTCTCCCCACCAAACGGTGTTTTCGGTAACAGCATCTTTAACGATGAATTTGTCCTTTGGTGATCGACCGGTAAATTCTCCGGTGTCAATAGAGAGCGCACCGGTGTCCGTGAGCGTTCCCTGTCCATTTAGAATGGTTTCTTCAACCAATTCAGCAGGACTTAGATTCCAATAGGCAGTGGCAACTCGGCTGAGTCCGATGCTTTCCAGTGTTGCATCTTCAGCTTTCCTTCCAAGATTGTTCATTTTCCCAAGGTGATTATTTGCTGCAAAATTACGATTCCCTCTGAGGAGGGATGTAACTTTTATCATGAATTATACAGTGTACATTATACACTTACTTGTTTATATTATTGATTTTCATTGACATGACTATGTTTGATAAATAAAAAAATTAACAAGAGCCAGGCTAAAATCATCAGCAGTCCGCCAATTGGAGTAATAGGTCCTAAAATGAATGAAATGGAAGACAGTCCTAGCAAAGATTGAAGACTCAGCAGCAATATTGAACCTGAGAACAATAAATTGCCGCTAACCATTAGTTTAAGTGCCATTCCAAAAAGGGCAGAATTCCATTTTGCGTAATAAAAGCTGAAAGAAATTAAGGCTAAACCATGAATCATGAGGTATCGCAAGCCGGTTTCCAATGAATTGAAGCGTTCAGGACTGATTTGGGATTTTAACCAATGGGCAGCTAAAGCGCCAATGCAAACCCCAAAAAACATAAAAACTGCTCCTATTGTAGTGTATATATTGTGCTTCATGATTGAAAACCTGTAATTTCGCAAACACAAAATTAAACCGAATACTCCTGTAATATGAAAAAGCAAATTTTTAAAAATAGTCTGATAATTGTCTTGAGCGCATCGATTTTTGTCGCTTGCAATCCATCCGAAAACAAGTCTGATAATACTGGCACTGAAGCAAGGGCTGACAGTACCCAAGGTGGAAGCAGTATTACGGGAGATGCTAATCAAACAGACAAATCTGCCTACGAATTTATTAAAGGCCAGACTAAGTTCTCGTATTTCAATCGATTAGTGGAATTGAGTCCGGAAGTTCAAAAGATTCTATCTCTGAAAAAACCTATTTATGTTCTTATTCCCAGTGATGAATTCATTAATATGAGTGAAGAATCCTACAAATCGAGATTTATTGGGAAAGACGAAGAAGACATAGCAACTGCTATGCTTAAACCATACATTTTTGTTGTTGGTGACAGCAAAGAAAATGGGATAGAACTCATGAACTTTAGCCACACAAAAACGGTCATTTTCGAGAAGAAAAACCGAACCATTGACAATCTACCGGTAAAATCGGATGTGATTAAAGCTAGCAATGGCGCTATTCTGGAATCACCCATTATTATAGAATAAAGAAATCAGTTTCTACCCATTCTGATTTTTATTTCGATATTTAAAAACCGGAGGGCGCGTTTAATGGCGCCCTCTTTTATTTGAGCTTCAATTTCGAGTAAATAACGACTCAATTCCAAGGCAGTACCGTTAGTCCCTGTTTTGCTTCCTGCAATTTTGATCATCTCCAGCACTTCATCTTTAGCAGCCACCACAAATTTCCAGGCATCTTCAGTCACATAAATTTGCAATGACATATTGTGTTCGTACTCTTCGCGAACAGCTTTCATGAGTTCTAATTGCATTTTTGATGATGATCTAGATGCATCATTATGCCTGAAAACCAAACTTCCTGGTTGAATGCGCTCCATAAAAATAATAAGGCGTTCATAAGCCTTAAGTTCTAACGGCAGCAGAACTTTTATTCGCTCGGCATCCACGTTATTGTCAAGCTTTTGGATAGGCAAATGCTTTAAGTATTTTTCGAGTAAAACCCAAGCGGTAAGAAATACAAGCACTGCAGGTAATATGACTTTAATCAGTTCCATGAATGGTTCCATTGCGGTATATTTAAAGCTTCGAAGATACTAAGTCCTGAACGTGTAAATTAGGGTTTTATGTAGTTTGGAAGTATAATTTTTATCTGATCTTTGAATATGAAGAATTTACTACGGTTTTACTTGCTGAATGTTTTGTTGTTTTCAGCTTTCAACTCTTATTCACAAGACTATCTATTTGAAAGACAATACGATATTGGCGTTACAGTAGGAGAGCTTGAACTTTTGAATCCATGGGCCGGAGGAATTAATGCCGGACAAGTCAGCAGAATAGATCTGGACTTAGATGGTGATTTGGACATTTTCATTTTCGATAGAACCAGCGATAGGATTCTGACTTTCATTAATGAAGATCCTAGTCCGGGCGCAATGCAATACAAATTCACCCGAGAATACAATAGTGCGTTTCCGGCAATGAGCGAATGGGCGCTTTTGCGAGATTTCAATTGCGATGGCAAGATGGATATTTTCACCAAAGCACCGAATAGCATGGCCGTTTATGAAAATATTAGCACAGAAGAATCTGGTTTACAATTCGATCTCCGTGCACCACAACTAATTGCCGAACATAATTATTCAGGAGTTCCATTTTTTGCTTCTGTTTTTTGTGTTACGATAGACATGCCTGTTATTGAAGACTTAGACCAAGACGGAGATCTGGACATTTTAACGTTTTCCGAAATCGCTTCAACCATTTATTATTACAAGAACTACGCAACTGAAATTGGTATATGTGATTCGCTTGCCTACGAAATGAAAAATCGTTGTTATGGTTATTTTCAAGAAGCATCTGAAAACAACACTATTTATTTGGGACAAGAATGCAGTTTTAATGTAATTGGACCGAAACGACAACACACAGGTGGCACATTATTGAGCCTTGACACCAATGCTGATGGCTATAATGAATTGCTTATTGGCGATATTTCCTACACTGATTTAATTATGCTCACTAATGGTCCAAGCGTGGAGGGCCCAGACAGTATGTACCAAATGACCAGTGATTTTCCGGCAGGATTAGGCACAAATCAGGGAGTGGATTTACGCAATTTTCCGGCAGGCTATTACGAAGATGTGAATAACGATGGAATTCGCGATTTAATCGCATGTCCCAATAATCCTAACCAATGCGAGGATGATTCAAGTATGGTTTTGTATTTGAATGAGGGGCTTAATAATCTGCCATCTTTCGTATTCTATTCTTATAATTTTCTTCAAAATACGATGCTCGAATTTGGACGAGGTGCGCGACCGGTTGTGGTGGATGTGAATCAAGATGGCTTGAACGATATTATAGTTTCTAACGAAGAGTACTATGAAGAAGGTCCTCAACCTCCTTCAAGATTAGCTTTATTGTACAATACCGGAACGGCAGAATCCCCTTCATTTGAATTGGCAGATTCCAATTACTTGGCTGTTGATCAATACAATTTACTAGCTGTGCATCCTTCATTTTATGATATTGACAATGATGGGGATTTAGATATGATTCTGGGAGATCAAGGCGGAAAACTACATTTATTTAGAAATGCCGCAGGTGCGGGAATGCCTTTCGATCTTGTACTTGAATTACCCAATTACCCTGATCAAAACGGCGATGAAATTGATGTTGGTCAATTTGCTTGTCCACAGTTTTTTGATATCGATAATGATGGCGATCAGGATTTATTAATTGGCGAAAAAAATGGAAATATCAATTTCTATAAAAATACCGGTGGAGATGAAAACCCTGCATTTATTTTAGAAAATGATACTATTGGTGATGTAGTTGCTTCCAATTATTTGGGAATAAATGGATATGCTGTTCCGTATTTTTATAAAAATGGAAATGGTGATAGCCGATTGTTGCTTGGCACTGAAAAAGGCATAGTAAACTACTATGGCAACATTGACGGAAACTTGGATGGAAGTTTTTCGTTAATTGAGCTTGCATTTGCAGGAATAAATGAGGGAAACAGAAGTGCCGTAGCATTATTTGATTTTAACGATGATGATATTCCGGAACTCATTTTAGGACAAGTTGGAGGTGGATTGGCTTGGTACCAAGGTCTGGATACAACAAATACAGTTCCCGGAATTGCAGATGGAAATCGATTTTTGTTTAATATTTATCCTAATCCGGCAAATGAATATTTAAAAATTGATTCTGACAAGCAATATGGAAGCATTACATCTATTGAAGTATATGATATGATTGGTAAGCTTGTAATGCATTTACAATCGAATAATCTTCCTCAGGTTTTGGATCTTAAAACTCTGCCAAATGGCACTTATGTTTGCAGAGTGCGATCGGGTGATTATCAAGGGGCGAAGGAGTTTGTGATATTGAGGTAGATATTAAGTTGATGAAAATAAGAGAGGGCTTTCTAAAAAAGAAAGCCCTCTTTTTTATGCCATTGGGAAATTTACATTTACAATTTTACTGCGCGTTTTACTTGTTCAAATCCATCGGTTTCCAGTGAATAGAAATAGATGCCTTTAGCAAGATTGGAAGTGTTCTATGCTATGCTATAGGCAGGCATTATAGAACGCAGATGTAAAAGATTTGGCAGATTTCCGCGGATTAGATTGGAGATAGGTGATCAATTTTCCATCAAAATATTTAATCGAATTAGATCTGCGATTATCTGCGCTATCTGTGTGCCATTTTTTAATGATAAAATTTAAAAAAAAAAGGCAATTTTATAAATTTCAGCACCATTAATTCAATAAATAAAGAAGCATAAAAAAAGGGGCCAAAGCCCCTCTCCTATTCTGTAGTTAAATCTTTAAATTATGCAAGCGTTTGGTTCATTTTATCCAAAACATTCATCACCTCTTTAACTGCAATTGCCGAATCCTTTAACAAAGTCATTTCGGCTTCATTCAATTTAAGCTCAATGATTTCTTCGATACCGTTCTTACCTAATTTAACTGGAACGCCCAAGAAAATGTCCTTAAGACCATATTCACCTTGCAACCAAGCGCAACATGGAAAAATTCGCTTCTGATCGCGAACAATTGCTTCAACCATTTGCGCTGCCGCAGCTCCTGGTGCATACCATGCTGAAGTGCCTAAAAGGTTTACAATTTCGCCTCCCCCTTTTTTGGTGCGATCCACAATTTGCTCGAGGCGCTCTGCTCCAATCATTTCGGTTACAGGAATACCTGCAACAGTAGTATAACGTGGAAGCGGAACCATGGTATCACCATGTCCACCCATTAACATTGCTTGAATATCTTTTGGAGATACATTTAATTCTTCAGCTAAAAATGCACGGTATCTGGCGGTATCCAAAACGCCTGCCATTCCAAATACTTTGCGGGAATCAATTTTTGCTGCTAAGAACGAGCAATAAGTCATTACATCCAAAGGATTCGAAACGATAATGATTATAGCATTTGGCGAGTATTTAACCACATTTTCTGTTACCGACTTAACGATACCAGCATTGGTGGCGATTAAATCATCGCGACTCATCCCAGGTTTGCGTGGAAGTCCAGACGTGATTACCACTACGTCTGAATCAGCGGTACGGGCATAATCATTGGTAGAACCAACAGTACGGGAATCATAACCTAAAATCGGAGCAGTTTCCCAGATATCTAAGGCCTTTCCTTCAGCAGTTCCTTCTTTAATGTCAAGAAGTACGATTTCATTTGCAATTTCGCGAGTGGCGAGAACATTAGCGCAGGTAGCTCCAACATTTCCTGCTCCAACAACGGTTACTTTCATGATTGCACGAGTTTTGATGTATATGAATTAGGAAGATGTTTTCCTGAATTCAGTGCAAAAGTACAAAACCTTTCAGGTGGCTCTAACCTAATTTTAAACAGTTTATGCAAGATTTTCAATTTTTTGGGATGAATTTCCACCATCGAAGGCAATGCCTGCCATCATTTCAATACAAGTCCGCTAATTGGAGATTTATTCACCGTTCAGCATATAAACACTTGAATATGTTCAAAATATACAATCTGCCACTGCACAAGCCCGTTTGATTTATTAATTTAGCAAGCTAAGAATGAAACCGAATACACTTATACTTCTAATTCTGTTACTGAGCAACACCTTGCTGTTGGCTCAACCTACTTGGCCGCCACAAGGAAAAGCCGGTGTGGACTTCAATATAAAAGACAGCAAAGGTCAGAAACAAGGCCTGTGGTATAGAAGCTATGAGAATGGTGATTTATATTACTCTGGGACTTTTAAAGACAATAAACCGGCTTCCGGCGCTACCTTTTACTATTATTTTGAGGGGGGTGAATTGATGTCGATTCACAAATTCCGCAGTGATCCATCTCTTGTTGATGCAGAAATCTATTTTAAAACCGGTCAATTACAAGGCAAAGGCAAATACCTCAATCAAAAGAAAGATTCGATTTGGTCATTTTTTGATGAAAAACATCATCTGATTTCAGAAGAAATGTTTGTGAACGATCTTCGTGAAGGGAAAACCAGAATTTACTACACAGATGGCAAACTAATGCACGACGGGGAATACAAAGCCGACCAAATGCACGGTTCGTTTGTAGAATATTTCCCCGATCACAAGAAAAGAGCAGAAGGCACTTGCTTGGATGGACTTTATGAAGGGAAAGTAACTCAGTATCAAAGCAATGGACTCAAACTTAGCGAGGGAAAGTACATAAAAGGTATTAAAGAGGGCGAATGGCTTTTTTATCTTGAAAATGGCAAACTCGAATTACAGGCTTTGTACCGTGGAGGGACCAAAACCAAAGAAGTAAGGCATAATGGAGATTTCCTCGATTATTACCCTTCAGGCATTCCAAAATTAGATATTACGTATAAAAATGGCTTAGCGGAAGGCCCTTTCAAAGAGTTTTACGATAAAGGGGAATTCATGAAAGAGCAGAAACCGGCTGAAGGACCGGAATCAACCATGGAATGGGTTGAAAAGTTGGGAGGTACTCAAATTATGCGTGAAGGGGAATACAAAGGGGGGGAATTATCTGGCGATGTTGTATATTACACGATTGATGGCATTATTGAAAAAAAGGAAACCTATGAAAATGGGGTTTTCATTAAGTAAGCAAGAAAATAAAATATGAAAAAACTGTTACTCGCTCTGCTTTGTATTGCTGTATTGGCATCCTGCAAAAAGAAGGAGCTTGATCCTGCGGAAATAGATTTTGGCTATGAATACTTTCCCCTCAAGCAAGGATTGTACAGGCATTACCTTGTTGATTCGATTGGTCACGACATTACCTCTGACACCAGCAGTTTTCAAATTAAAGAAGTTCTTGGTCCAAGCTACACGGACAATACTGGTCATCCAGCTTACGAAATAATGCGTTACAAGCGTGCCGGAAATGGGATGCCATGGACCCTAAACGCAGTATGGACTGCAAAACGCACTCCAACCACAGCAGAGCGTTATGACAATAATGAACGTTTCATACGAATGGTTTTTCCGATAAAAGAAGATTCTAATTGGGATGGCAATGCGCAAAACCTGAGAGCTCCTTGGATGCATACTTACAGTGGCATTGGAAGTGCTGTTCAAGTTGGACCATTCACTTTTGAAAATACCTTGCGTGTTAATCAACGCAACAATATCAATTTGGTGGATCAGGAATTGGCTTATGAAATTTATGCCTACAATATTGGATTAATTTATAAGAAATACATTGACCTCAACTTTCAGGAAGATGGCATTTTTGGTGTAGAAATGGAAATGAGGCTAATAGATTACGGAACTGAATGAAGTACCTAATTATAATTCTGCAACTGCTTATCTCTACTGCATTTACTAACGCTCAATCTGAAAACTCTCGCTATTGGATTCAATTCAGCGACAAAAATTATAGTCCATTTAGTTTAAACAGTCCGGAAGAATTTTTATCTCCTGAAGCCATTGCCAGAAGGGCAAATCAGAACATTGCACTTGATGAAAGTGACTTGCCTGTTAATGAAAATTATATTCAAGAGGTGTTGGCTTTGGTTGATGGAGAGCTCATTCACAAGAGCAAATGGTTTAATGCAATTACCATTAAAACAGAGCGTCCCCGACTTTTGGGAAATCTCGATAAACTTCCATTTGTTGTTGGTTATGAGCAAGTTAAGTCTTTGAGGAGCGAAGTATCAATCAAGCCCGCATTTGAAATTACGGCATCATCGAAGTCCGCCATTCCGTTTCGTGAAAATAGCAATGTTTACGGTGAAAGTTTTGATCAGATTGAAATGCACCGAGGGCATTTGCTTCATGCCATAGGTTTCAGTGGCGAAGGGATGCGAATTGGAGTGATTGATGCCGGTTTTTCATTTGTGGATGAATTGTCTGTATTTGATAAAATCAGAAATGAAGGCCGATTGCATATAGGACATGATTTTGTGGATGGTGATGAAGGATTATTTCATGGAAGTGTTCATGGCACTTACGTTTTGAGCACTATGGCTGGATGGATGCCCGATTCATTAATCGGTACTGCACCTATGGCCGACTACTGGTTATTTAGAACGGAAGATGTGGATAGCGAATTTCCGATTGAAGAAGACAATTGGGTAGCTGCCGCTGAAATGGCTGATAGTATAGGAATTGATGTTATCAATTCTTCATTAGGCTATTCCCTGTTTGATGATACGCTCTACAACCATACCTATTATAATATGGATGGCGCGAGCACCAGAATTTCAATTGCAGCCGGTATGGCAGCGGATAAAGGCATATTGGTAGTTACGAGTGCTGGTAATTCAGGGGATGATGCATGGAGATATATTACGGCACCTGCTGATGCTAAAAATGTGCTTACAGTTGGTGCTGTGAATGTAAATCGACAACATGCTTTTTTTAGTTCTTATGGACCTACTTATGATGGACGAGTGAAACCAAATGTGGTTGCACTTGGAGAGCAGAGTTCATTTGCCAACCTCAACAATGGCATAGGACAAGGCAACGGTACTTCCTTTGCTAGTCCGATTATGGCTGGACTTGTAAGCTGTTTATGGCAAGCGCATCCGGAATTAAGTGTGTCGGAATTAATTCAACGGATCGAAAAGAGTTCAAGCGTGTTTTATCAGCCAAATGACAGTTTAGGATATGGCATTCCAGATATCTGGAAAGCACATGAGGATTTGTCTAATTGGCATGATCGAATGAGTGAGGAGCCGGTGATCTTAATTTATCCAAATCCTTGCAATGATCAGTGTAGAATAATTGCTGATAATTTAAGTTTTGAAGGCTATACATTTGAATTGGTAGATATAACAGGTAGAGCTTGTAGAATAAATCAGGATTATCTTATTTCTGGTAATACCTGCATTAAAGAGCTGGATATGAGCAATAGATCCAGAGGCATGTATTATTTAAAAATCTTGGATGATCAAAATACGTATGTCTATCCTATCATAAAGCAATAATGAGCGAAAGCATAAAAACCTTGTTTTTTTCTTAAATAGATTTGCAGCGAATGTCAAAATAGTTAAAATCAACATTTTGATAATATCGCCGTAGTGTCGGGAAGTGACGTTTGACTGCATTACCAATCAAAGGTCACTAAATAAATACTTCAAAACTATCTCGGTATTCCCTTCGTCAAATACGCGCCTAAAGCTGAAATAATCTATTGTGCGGGTTCCTGATATGGAAACTTCAAGTACAATGCAATCCTTACATACTGAAAACCTTTCTATGGGAGGTTCGTTGTATATTTTCAGTACAGTTATAAAACAACTAAAATATCCTAAATATTTTCTATCAATCGGAAATTATGGGTCGTCAATTAAAGCTGAATCTAGAAGATTTTCTTCAAATGGAATAAATCGGGTAGTTTCAAGAAAATGAATTGGTCGAAGCCCGTCTAAAAGTCCTTTATTTATGCTGTCCTTAATTGCCAATTCACAAATAATTCTATCCTCTAGCACCTGACCATTTCCTGAATAGTTTAGCAAGAGGAGTCCACAGAGAATAATATAGCTATATTTCATAATTGCTGATTACTCTTTATCAGGCACAACAGGAGAAGACGTGCCTTCATTGCCAACGTCAGCTCGAGGGTCTTTCGGTTGGATAGATTGTTGTGTTAATATAGAAGAATTATGAGCAGGTAAGTATTCCATTCCATTAACACGCTGTAACAATTCCTTAAGTTCATGAATAACAGTAGACTGCCGTGGTTTAAGTTCTCCCGAAATATTATAAATTTTATCTGTATCAGGAGCAATTGTTAGTTACCCATCCCACTTTTCGTCCAATGGCAAATCATAAACATCAAAACTCCCCATTGAACCTCCTTCAAACATTAAAGCTTGATTAGCGCGTGGTTTTGCAGCATTAACAATTTGATTATTGAGTCCATTCTTTTAATACTGTTTGGATAGTTTGTTGCACTGCGGGTTGTCTTCAAGTTATGGTCTATGGTGTATCCCTCCGCTAAAGCACGTCCAAAAATCACAAATTAATTTCTTTGATTGCAGCCATGAAGAAGACACTTTCATGGGACCAACACATTGAGCGTTGTGACCTAAGCAATCTGAGTAAAAAGGAG